>Ga0208135_100054_pt1 | contig 112162 bp, 110 predicted proteins | sample AntDeeMetag02WF5_FD_184757 | JGI IMG/M metagenome (GOLD analysis project Ga0208135, IMG submission 184757) | Saline lake microbial communities from Deep Lake, Antarctica - Antarctic Deep Lake Metagenome 02WF5 (SPAdes) (version 2) | ecosystem: Environmental > Aquatic > Non-marine Saline and...
CATCGTGGGCTCGAAGGAACTGACGAACGGTGGCCTTATGCGAAGCGGCGGTGTTCTTACTGGTGTCGGATCGTTGTGTGTACATACCATCGATCCGGCTTCTAATCTAGTTAAAGTGACTATTCTAGCTCGTAGTGATATCTCTTGGACATACCTGAGCTAATTTCGAACTCGTGCAACAGGCTATATCAATGAGTCAGGAGGTGATCTATAATCGTATTCCAAATCATCGAGCGGGGCGAGGAACTGCAGTATTCTTTCGTCCTGATAAATTAGAGAAACGCCGTACGGGACCGGGTTAGAAAACACAACCCACTTTATCATCTGAGGGACTCACGTCTGTCCCAACTGGAAGGGAATGGAAAACCGCATACCTGCGGTGCCGTCTTATGCTCCGTCTGGGATTTGAACCACCTGAAGACGGGCCACTCACTTCGTTCGTGGTTGCGACTTCCGTAGTTCAAATCCCATCCGTGCGCGCTTCGCTCGCTCACAAACGTTCGCTCGCTGTAGTGCTCCGTCTGGGATTTGAACCCAGGTCATCGGCTCGAAAGGCCGAAATGATTGGCCGGACTACACCAACGGAGCATATCGCTTCGCTCTCTGCTCCGAGCATCGACGGACTTCGTCCGTCTCAGCAACGGAGCCATCTACCACACGCGCTGTGTGCAACTGGTCGTTGCCGGGGGCTAGTAAAAAGGGTTCCGTTCCGGGCTGGGGATGACACGCTATCACGCACGAGACCAGTTCCGGTCAGGGCCGTCGAAGCGACGACCCCTCGAGCGGCATCGAGAGATCCCCCTCGAGCCCGAGTAAATCTACGATGGTCGGCGTCACGTCCGTCGCGTCGACCGGCCCGTCGCCCTCGAGTTCGGGCGCGGCCGGACCGCCGAGGCCGAAACAACCGTAGGCGGATTCGTCGACGCGGCCGTGGGAGCCGCTCACTTGCGAGGCGTCCAGCGAGACGAGTCCCTCGTCGCCAAAGAACAGCTCGCAGGGGTCGAAGCCGGGTTTGGCGTGGATGTCCATCTCGATCGCATAGGGCGGCGCGTTCGCGCGGTCGTTCCACCAGTAGTACTGGAACCAGGCGTCCGGCTCGGCCACGAGGACGAGGTCGCCCGCGTTCGGGTGGTCGATCCCGCGCTCGGCCTTCCCCGAGCCGTCGAGTACCGCGTCGATTCCCTCGAGCCCCGCGAGCGCGTCTCGAGCGGCGTCGACCGCTCCCTCGTCGGCGTAGACGTGCGCGATCTGGTGGTCGACCATCGCGAACGCGTCCGAGTCAGCTATATCGGCGTCGCCCTCCGCGTCCGTCTCGAGCAACCCCGCCTCCCGGAGCGCGCGGTTGGGGAATATCGGCCGATCCACCTCGTGAAACCCGTACTCGCTGACGAGGGTGAGGACCGTCTCGTCCCAGCGGTCCGTTTCCGAGAGGTCTGCGAGGAACGTCTCGAGGAGGTCGTCGACGGTCTCGAGCGCCGTCGCGAAGGCGTCGCTTCCGGGGCCGTCGCTCTGGCCGGCGTAATCCAGGTGGGGGACGTAGACCCACAGCAGGTCGGGATCGAACCGGTCGATCGCCTCACTTGCGGCCGCGAGGATCCAGCGGCTCCCCTCCTCGTTCGCACCGGGGCCCCAGTAGTTGTGCAAGGGGAAGTGGCCCAGTTCCTCGCGGAGGTCGTCGTAGAAGCCGTCGGGGTTCGTCCAGCAGTTCATCTCGAGGATGTCGTTGTTCTCGTCCTCGATCGGCGATGGCGTGACCGCCACGTCGGCGCTGGTGTCGATCAGGTGCTGGAAATTCAGCGCGCCGGTGGTCAGCCCAGCCTCGTCGCTCGCGGTCTCCCAGATCCGGTCCCGACCGTCGCGGTCGCGCTCCCAGAACGCGGCGGTTTCTCGCTCGCGGTCGTACTCGCCGCTCGAGACATCGCCGTGCTCGCCGGGGCCGCGCCCCGTCGCGAGGGTGGTCTGCGCCGGAACCGTGACGGCGGGAAACGGTGGTCTGAGGTCGGTCACGCGTTCGCTCGGGAACTGTGACTCGAGGGTCGGCGTTCGGTCGGCGTCGATATGCTGGGGCTGGAGGCCGACGACGTCGAGGACGATCGTTCGGCCGGCCGTCTCGGTCGTTTCGGGAATCGTGAGTTCGGTCATGGGTCTCGGGAGCGTGTCGGGCTGGAACGTCGGTCAGCGGGGAGTATTGCGTATCAGCGATGCTCCTCGGCGTAGTCGTACAGTCGATCCAACTGCCGGGAGAAGTCGTGCTCGTCGACGCCGAGCGGGGCCTTGAAGAACGACGCGAGCTGGGGCTGAAGCCCGCCGTCACCGTGGTCGTCGGCGTGAGAGATCAGCCGTACCAGATCGAGCACGAGCGGCGCGGCCAGCGCGGAGTCCGACCCCTCCCAGGTGAACTGCATTTTCATCTCCGTCTCGAGGAAGCCCTCGAAGTGAATGTAATCCCAGGCGGTCTTCCAGTCGGCCAGGGAGGGCGTGTAGTCGATCCGGACCCGGTTGTGACCGATATCGGGGAGGATCGAGTCGAGCACGTCACCCTTGCTCGCGAGCTTGCCGGCGGCGTTTTCCTCGTCCTCGAGGACGAGGCCGTCCGTGTTGCCGAGGATGTTGTGGCCCTCCCAGCTCATGACTCGCAGATTTCGGCCGGCAAACATGGGCGCGAGCGCGGACTTGACGAGCGTCTCGCCGGTCTTCGCGTCGCGTCCCACGTGTGGAACCTCGTTTTCGGCCGCGAGTTCGCGGACTCCCCCGAGCGCGTTGGCCGCACTCGGTGTGAAGTTGACGAACGGGTGTCCGTCGGATATCGCGGCGTAGGCGTAGAGGACGCTGGCAGGGAGGTCGCGGTCGTCCTCGTCGATCGCTTGCTCGAGCGCGTCGCGCGTGTCGTATCGCTCCGGCTCCGCCAGTTCGGGTTCCGTCGAGGCGACGTTGACGACGACGAGTCGCTCGAGGTCGTGGCTATCGCGGAACGTCTCGTAGTCGTCTCGGATCTGGTCGACGACGTCGCGGATCGGCAGGGTCTCGTCTAGCTGTTCGCTGTCCTCGGAAACGGCGGCACCGCAGTTGACCGCCGTACCGACCTCGATCCGCTCGTCGATCGCGGCCAGATCGTCTCGAACCGTCTCGAGCGTGTCAGCGTCCGGGACGCCGTTTCGATCGCGCTGGCGCTCGGCCTGCGCGACGAGCGACTCCGGTTCGATGTCGTGGCCTCCGAAGACGAATCCCTCGACGGGCGGGAGCTCGAGGCTCGAGACCGGATCGCGCTCGGTTACCATCCCGGTGGTGTCGGTCGCTCCCCTGGCGATGGCGCGAGCGCCGACGATCGACATCGTCGCGACGTTCCCGCGTGCCCCGACGAGCCAGACGCCCGTTCGGTCCCCATCGTCGACCGCTGGATCCTCCCCGTGACTCATCGGGTCTCATTCCCTCCCGGCGGCCGCTCGATCCGGATTGTCGACACGCAATCACCCATCCTGTTCCCGGGATCGATCTGCAGCGGGTTCGTCACTGCCGTCGCTCGCTCGATCATCGTCATTCCCACAAACATGGGGGCCGAACGGGTTTCGTTATGACTCGCGTAGCGGGAGTAATACGGTTTTGCCAGCTCATAACACCGTATTCCGCCGGCCAGAGCTATCGATTCGCCGTCATCAACCTCGGGTTTGGCGATCGAACAACCAGTAGCACCAAACCGTTTCGTCGTTGGACTGCCCGTATGCGGATTATCGATCCTCACATGCACATGGTTTCGCGCTCGGCCGACGACTATCGACGAGCGCGGCGGGCGGGTATCGAGTGCTGTATCGAGCCCGCGTTCTGGAGCGGCCAGGACAAACACCACGCGGGTGCCTTTTTCGACTACTTCGAGCAGATCATCGAGCACGAGACCGACCGCGCCGAGCGGGCCGCCGGGATGGACCACTACGTGACGATCGGGCTCGAGCCGAAGGAAGCGAACTACCGCGAGATGGCCGAGGAGGTCGTCGACCGGATTCCGGAGTACCTCGAGCGCGACCCCGTCGTCGGCGTCGGCGAGATCGGTTTCGATCAGGTGACCGACGACGAAGAATGGGCGTTCCGTCGCCAGCTCGAGATCGCAGAAGAGCGCGAACTCCCCGTCATCGTCCACACGCCCCACACGGACAAGCCGTCGGGCACCGAGCGGATCGTCGAAATCATCGAGGAGATGGGCGTCACGCAAGAACGGATTATCATCGATCACAACACGGAGAATACGATCGATATCTCGACGCAGACGGACTGCTGGATCGGCTTCACGCTCTATCCGGGCAAGATCGAGACCGAGTCGGCGATCGACCTGCTCGAGGAGTATGGCACCGACAACATGATCTTCAATAGCGCCGCGGACTGGGACCCCTCGGATCCGCTCGCGGTGCCGAAGGCTCGCGACCGGATGCTCGACCGGGGCTGGGACCGCGAGGACGTTCGGACGGTCGTCTTCGAGAACCCCTACGAGTTCTTCAACCAGTCGCCGAACTTCGACTACGAGGCCTGACTCATGCAGTTTGGCTTCTCCACCAACGCCTTCCGCGAGTACCAACTCGAGGACGCGATCGGGGCCATCGCCGACGCGGGCTACGACGGCGTCGAACTGCTGCTCGACGAGCCCCACCTGTATCCGCCCGACTGCACCGACGAGGAGCGCGAGCGCGTCGAGGACGCCCTCGAGACGCATGGAATCGCCGTCAGCAACGCCAACGCGTTCATGCTGACCGCGATAGAGGGATTCCACCACCCTTCCTACATCGAACCGGACGAAGAATATCGCCAACAGCGAATCGACTACACCCTCGCGGCGCTCGAGACCGCGTCCGACCTCGGACTTCCCTACATCTCGATCGAACCGGGCGGGCCGATTCCCGACGGCAAATCGCGCGAGTGGGCGATGGACACCTTCGTCGAGAGCCTCGAGGAAGTCATCCCGAAAGCCGAGGCAGTCGGCGTCGACCTCCTCGTCGAGCCCGAACCGGACCTCCTGATCGAGACCAGCGACGAGTTCCTCGCGCTCCTCGAGCGGGTCGACTCTGAGCGCGTGAAGTGCAACTTCGATGCGGGCCATTTCTACTGCGTCGGGGAGGATCCGGCCGAACTCGTCGAACCGCTCTGGGAGCACACGAGACACTACCACCTCGAGGACATCCCGGCCGATCGGACCCACGAACACACCCAGCTCGGCGACGGCGCGATGGACATCGACGCCTTCCTCGGCGAACTCGAGGACCGTGGCTACGACGGCTTCGTCACCGTCGAGCTCTACCCCTACGAGGAGACGCCGATCGAGACCGCGCGAGAGGCGATGGCCTCCCTCGAGGAACGCGGGTGGGCGTAGGGTGGCCGGCGGTGTGTCGTCGGATCGAAACGAGAACATGGGGTTGGACACGGAGGCGGAGGCGGAGGCGGAGTCGAACGCAGACGCGGGGTCGGACGCAGACACGGAGTTGGACACAATCGACGGCGAGAGCGAAACCGAACCCGAACGCAGCCTCCGGACAACCCTCGGCGCGGTGGGTGAACTGGTCCGCGTGCCGAACCTCTTCACCGCGCCGCCGGACGTGATCCTCGGGGCCGCACTGGTGGGCGTTGCCGGCTCCGATTTCCTCCCAGCCACTGTCGCCGGACTCGCGATCGGTTCCGTCTGCCTCTATGCGGGGGGAACGACCCTCAACGACGCGTTCGACGCACCGATCGACGCGCAGGACCGACCCGAACGTCCGATCCCCTCGGGTCGCGTGTCCCGACGGGCCGCGTTCGGACTTGGACTCGCGTTGCTGCTCGTCGCCGTCGGGATCGCGTTCATCGTCGCCGGCGGTCCCGCTGCCGCAGCCGCCGGACTGGTCGCCACCGCCATCATCGCCTACGACGGGCTCCTGAAGGGATCCGTCGCCGGCTTCCTCGCGATGGGTGCGACGCGCGGGCTGAACGTCGTGCTGGGCACGACCGCGGCCGGGGGTGTGGTTCTCGAGTCTCCGCTCCGACTGCTCGTTGTTCCCGCAGTCGTCACCGGCTACATCGCCGCCGTCACGTTCATGGCGGCTCGAGAGACCGAGGGCGCCAATCGGGGTGCCGTCGCGGTCGCCGCCGCGGGTGCGGTCGCAGCGGTGCTCGCCGTCGGCTGGTTCCTCGTGAGTGGGAGTCCGACCGCACTCGAGGCGATAGTCGCGACCGCGTTCGCCGTCGCCTTCTGCTGGTGGGTCGGTCGTCCCCTGCGAGCCGCGTACGCCGACCCGGTACCGGGTACCGTCGGCCCGGCGGTCGGGACGTGCGTCCTCGGGCTCGTCTTGATCGATGCGGCCTTCGCTACTGCGGCCGGGGTTCGCTGGGGACTCGCTGCCGGCGTCTTTCTCGTTCCGGCGGTCGGTCTCGCGCACATCTTCGACGTGACGTGACTCCATTACTGCGATTTCGCGCCGAACCGACGGTGAGCCGCGGTCTGAACGCTGGTGGCCGATTCGGTCATCGATCAGTCGGACAGGGGGGTTTTGCCAAAGGCCACCAGATAATCGGGGGAACGAATGACTCATCCACGAGGTCGGGCGATCGGTTTCGAACTGGAGGGGAAGGGTCCGTGAGCTACGTATTGTGGGCGCTGCTGGCGATGGTCTGTTATTCGTTCGCGTTCCTGTTTATGAAAATCGCAATGCAAGACCTGCCGACATTCACCGTCATGCCGATTGCGGTCGGCACGCTGGCCCTTGGAGCGACGACCGTGGCAGCCCTGTTCGGTGAATGGTCAGTGCCGTCGGTGACGAGCCGGCCCGTTGGGTTCGCACTCGCAGCAGGAATCTGTCTCGCTGGTGCTGTCGTCGGCTATTTCCGCGCGCTCACGACTGGCCCCGTCAGCGTCGTCGTTCCGATTTTCGGGATGTTTCTCGTCGGTGGCGCACTCCTCGGCATCGTCGTATTGGGAGAGACGGTCACGGCGAAAAAGGCCCTCGGCATCGCGTTCGGTGCTGTCGCAGTCGTCCTTCTTGCGACGTGATATACGCGCCCACGCACTCGTGGCGTTCAGTACGGCCTGTCCGGCGAGCAACGGAGAGATACGATAGGCGACCGACACCACGTATGGATAGTGTATATACGCGAATTTTCGCCGACTTCGTGATTCTCGCAGTCGCTCTCTGGCGGCTCTGTTGCCGTCACTGAGAATGCCCTCAGTTCGCTTGCTATCCTTCTCGGGGTTAGATCGTCCTTCCCCGGTTGTGGCTCGCCGTTCGAGTATGACGGGCCAACGAATTAGTGCCCCTCCGGTGTACGAGCCCCAGATCGATGGTCGAACTCGCTTTCTCGACGAACGCGTACACGCGTCACTCGCTCCCTGAAGCCGTCCGCCGGATCGCCGACCACGGCTACGCCGGCGTCGAACTGCTCGGCGACGACCCCCACGCCTACTTCCCCAATTTCGAGGACGCCGATCGAGACGCGCTGCTCGAGGCCCTCTCGAACACCGACCTCGCCGTCTCGAATATTAACGCGAACACGGCGATGGGCTACTACGACGACGCGCCACCGTCGGCCTTTTTCGAGCCGAGCGTGATCCGTGCAGACGACGAGGCCCGCGAGTGGCGCATCGAGTACACGAAGCGAGCGATCGATCTCGCCGAAACGGTCGGCTCGCCGGCGGTCTGTCTGGCGACTGGTCGCCCGCTGCCGGGAACGACACCTGGGGAAGCTCGCGACTACCTCCGCGAGTCGCTCCACGAGATCCTCGACTACGCCGAGGCCCGCGATATCGAGGTCGGCATCGAGTTCGAACCCGAACTGCTGATCGAGAACACCGACGAGGTACTCGAGGTGATCGACGAGGTGGGCCGGGACTCGCTGGGCGTCAACCTCGATGTCGGCCACGCGGCCGTCTACGGCGAGGACGTGGCCGAAAGCATCCGCGCCAGCGCCGGCTCCATCACGGGCGTCCACTTCGAGGACATCGTCGGCGGCCGCCGCGGAAAGCACTATCATCGAATCCCCGGCGAGGGAAACCTCGACTTTCAGGCGATATTCGACGCTCTCGAGGACATCGGCTACGACGGGTTCGCCACGCTCGAGCTGTACACCTATCCCGACGAACCCGACCGCGCAGCGCGGGAGGCGTTCGAGGCGCTCGAGGAGTACGTGTATAGTAGCCACTGAAACGGATTACACACTGATCGCACAGCTGTCGTGCGATCAGGCGTGCAACGGCTTGCAGTGGCTACTATACTATAGCGTCCCCACCTGTCGGGCCCACCCACGGGATCGAACACCCCTGAGCGAGCCGCCTTCTCAATCCTTTTTATCCCTTGCGACCATCCACCGACTATGAAATACGTCCGATTCCGCGACCCGGCCGGCGCGGTTCGCCGCGGCGAGTACGAGAACGGAACCGTTCACTTCGCGAACGAGAGCTACGCGCTCGAGAGCGACGAGATCGACGTCCTGCCGCCGTCGGAACCCTCGAAGGTCGTCTGTATCGGGAAGAACTATGCCGACCACGCGGCGGAACTCGACTCCGAGGTGCCCGACCGACCGATGCTCTTCTTGAAGCCGCCGAACGCGCTCGCGGCTCACGGTGACACCGTCACCCTGCCCGCGGGCAAGGAGCGAATCGACCACGAGGCGGAACTCGGCGTCGTGATCGGCGAGCAGTGTCGCCACGTCCCCGAAGCCGACGCGATGGACGTCGTCGAGGGCTTCACCTGCGTCAACGACCTCTCGAACCGCGATGACCAGCGACAGGAACAGAACTGGATCCGCGGCAAGGCCTTCGACGGTGCCGCGCCGATGGGGCCCGTGCTCGCGACCCCCGACGACGTTCCCGCGGACGCCGCCGTCCGAACTCGCGTCAACGGCGAAACAAAGCAGGACGGCTCCCGCGAGCAACTCATCTTTTCGATCCCCGAACTGATCGCCGAGATAACGACCTATCTCACCCTCGAGCCCGGCGACGTGATCGCGACCGGTACGCCCGAGGGCGTCGGCCCGCTCTCCGACGGCGACGAGATCGAGATCGAAGTCGAGGGCGTCGGCACGCTCGAGCACTCGGTCCGCATTCCCTGATCGGCGCGCCGTTCTCGACCCGTTGTCGATCCGCTTCTCGACCCGGTCCGAGTCGGCCGGAATGGAACGCTTTTCGGCCCGCTCGAGAAACGGTCCCGTATGACCGTCCGATTCGACGCGGTGACCGTCGACTGGTTCGGCCTCGCGACCGTCCGACTCGAGGGCCAAACCGGTGCAGTCGTCTATCTCGATCCCGGTCCGGAGGAGTACGACGTGCTGGACGATCTCGAGCCTCGCGACGGCGACCTGATTCTCATCTCCCACGACCACCACTACGATCCCGACTCGATTCGGCGCGTCGCCAGCGATGACGCGCTCGTCGTCGTTCACGAGTCGATCGACGCGAGCGAGATCGACCGTGTCGACGAGCAACCGGAAGCGCTCCCGTTCGAGGTCGAACGCGTCGCCGCCGACGAGTGGTTCGTTCTCGGGCCACTTGACCTGTTCACGACGCCGGCGTACAACGATCCGGACGGTCCGCACACCGACGAAAACGGGACGCCGTACCATCCCGAAGGGCAGGGCTGTGGTTTCGGCGTCACCGTCGATGGCGTCACGGCGTTCTGGCCCGGTGACACCGACGCCCTCTCAGTCCACGAGGACGTTCCGGTCGATCTCCTGCTTCCGCCGATCGGCGGCACGTTCACGATGGATCGACGCGAGGCGGCGGCGCTGGCCGACCGACTCGAGCCGGACCTCGTGCTCCCGGTTCACTACGATACCTTCGCGGCGATCGAAATCAACGCGGACGCCTTCGTCGTCGATGTCGCACACCGCGGCGTTCCGGTCGTCCTCGACGAGTGAGGGGAGTGGCTCGGCGCTGGCGCTCAGACGCCGACGCGTGACCAGGCGAACACCGCGATGACGACGAGTACCAGCACGCCGAACGCGATCCACTGCCCGAAATTGGTGTCGGCGATCGGTGCAAAGACGTCGACGAGACCGGTTCCCTGGAGGAGCCCCAGTGCCAGGACAAGGACGGCCATGATCGAGATCAGACCGATCGTGACCCCCTCTTTCATCATCCACGCGGTCTCGTCGGCCTCCTGCGCACCGGAGGTCGTCGGTTCGTCTATCGCCTCCTCGTCCGGATCGCTGTGCATCGGCCGTTCGCTGTCTTTGTCGTCCGCCATATCACTGATTCTAGACGGTGACAGGCCGTGCGGACGGGAACCGGTTGCACCTGCAGACACAGGGCGTCACCGAAAATTTGGTTCAGGGACCGTCGAAAACCAGCAGCAGGATAGTGTTTCGAGACGTATCTCGAGACATCTCGGTTCGAAGCGCCCTAGAGGACGCCCATATCGCCCAACCGCTCGGGCAGATACGTATCCGTCACGAAGTCTAGCCCGTGAGACGCCAGCGATTGCTGTTCGGACTTCTTCCCGATATCGAGTTGCAGTTCGATCTGTTCCGTCCAGTAATCGGTCTGGAAGCGCGGGTCCTCGAGTTCGCTCTCGAGAGCGTTGATGTCCGAATCCGAAAGTGGGTCGGTCGGCAGTTCGTATTCGACGATGTCGCTGGGCTGGATGCCGATGAAGTCAGCCTCGGGGGTCGCGAGGTACTCCGAGAGGTGAGCGGACTTGATCGAGCCGTAGGCGACGGAGCCGTAGATGCGGTACGACCAGGGGTCACCGTCAGTGAACACCACGACGGGGAGGCCGAGTTCGTCGTGGAAGCGCTTCGTCAGTCGACGCGTAGCGCGCGCAGGCTGGCCCCCGAGGTGGACGACGATGGCATCGTACTCCTCGTCGAAGCCGTTCTCGACGAGTCGGTCGCGCATGCCACCGGTCTCCACGCAGAGGACAAAATCGGCATCGTGGTCGAGGAACTCGATCGTGTCGGGATTGTTCGGGATCTGGTACCCGCCTTGCCCTACGTCGAGTTGACAGTGGATATCGCGGTCGCCGCGGTTCGTTTGCTCGCGGATATGGAGCGGCCCCATCACCTTCGCTCCCGACTCTTCGGGGCGCATGTGGAAGTCCTCCCGGGTGACTCCCGAGACGATCTCTAAGTCCTCGATCATGCCGTTCGACTCATCCTGACTCGTGAACTGGGCCTCGTCGTTGTCCCAGCTCTCCGAGAGGTAGTAGAGTTCACGCAGGGTCGACGAGCGATCCTGCTCGAGTTGATCCGAGAGGAACTCGATGGTGTAGATCGCCTTCAGGAGCTTGCGAGCGCCGCGGACGGAGTTCGCAGACCGGGTCGATTCGCGGTCGCCGTAGACCCAGACCGACATCTCCTCGTCGTACTCGATGTTGTTCTTCGTCCGCGTCGGCACGGACATATGGGGGATCTCGCCCAGTTCGAACTGGTCGTAGAACTGCGCCGCGAGATCGATCAACTGCTCTCGTGCCTGCTCGTTGTCGTTCGTGCTCATGATGACACCGTCAGTTTCTCGCTCTCGACGCCTTTGACGTCCAGATCGAACGTCGCGTCCTCGGGCACCTCGTACTCGAGTGCCGCTTCGTCGTCGCTCGAGACCTCGGGTTCCCACTTGACGAACCACTCGCCGTCCATCTCGACGACGGTTGCACCGTCGGAGAGGTTCGTCGGCTCGACCGAGACGATGTCGGTGACCTCCAGCGACTCGTTCGTGCTCGATTTGTTCTCGACGACGACGGAGACGGCCGTTCCGTCACCGTTTTCTTCGACCTTGCGCTCGACGAGGACGTTGTTCATGATGCGAGCGATCGCGTCGTCGATATCGGGCGGGTCGCGCTCGGTGACTTCGGCGACCTTCTCGGCCATCTCCGGGAGGATCTTTCCGAGGACGTTCTGTTTCTTCCGACGCTTTTCCATCGAGCGGCGCTTGTTGAGGAAGCTCTTGAGATCCCGGGCCGCTTCCCGAATGGCGAGTTCGATCTCGTCCTCGATTTCGGGAACGTTCGCGACGGCGTCTTTCGATTCGCTGGTGAAGGGGACGTTCGTCGAGGCGACGTGGACCATGATCACGACCGGCCCGTTGGGCAGGCCGGAGCCGCCGGGCTGGTCGAGCCCGTAGTTGCGCCAACCGATCGATTTGACGACATCCGTCGTCGCACAGGCACCGCGCTGATAGACCAGCGGGACCCGGTTTGCAAAGCGCATGACTTGACCGGTCCCTTCGGCCGGGAGTTCGCCGCCGTAAGCGATCCCCGCTTCGACGATGAACGGATCCCCGCCGGAGACGCCGGCGTCGCGCGTTGCGGACGAATAAAACTCGGCGTCGAACTCCTTCTCGAGGCCGGCGGTGATGAGATCCTCTGAGATGGGCGCGAGACACCGCGTCGGCGGCGCCATGATGTCGGTCGCGCGCATCGCATCGACGAGGTTGCTGGTGGCGTCGCGGTCGCCGTTGAGTTCGCGAACCAGCGGCGGATCGTCCGGGACGGTCGCCATGACGCTCCAGATGGCATTGATGACGTTCTCGCGCGCCGTCTCGCCGAAGGAGACGTCGTCGTACTCCTCGGTGAGATCCGCGGCTCGATCGATGTGCGCTCGGAGTCGCTTGTGAGTGAGCCGGTGGTGGGCGTTCTCCTCCGCGTGTTCGTCCTCGAACTTGGCCGCGAGTCGGTCGGCGAAGGCGTGGATCACCTCGTCGTCCTTGCGGGTGCTCGTCGCGTCGTCCGCGAGGTCGTACAGATCGGCAACCAGCCGCGACTCGCCGTCAGGTCCGGTCCCGTCCTCGCCGTCTGCTTGCGTCTCACCGTCCGCTTCGACGGCGTCGATCAGCTCGAGCCAGACGGCCTCGACGGCGTTCTCGCGGACGGTGTCGCCGAACGTCGTTCCGTGATCGTCCTCGACCGCGTCGGCGGCCGATTCGACGGCCGCGACCAGTTCGTAGTGAGCGATCCGCTCGGAATCGGAGACTGCATCGACGATCGTCTCGGCGAACGAAGCCGTCGCGTCGTGACCCTTGTTCGCGGTCGCGTCCTCGACCGCGGTGCGGAGGTCGATGGGTTCGTGGCTCGCCGGCGGCCGCCAGCGCATCTCGCGGCCGTAGTGGCGATCCCGGAACTCGTCGATGACCGACTCCGCGGTCTTCTTCCCGACGCGGGTGAACTCCTCCTGGAGGAATCCCGAGACCGTCTGGGAGTCCGTCGCCGTCAGCATCTTCATCACGGTGCCGAGCTCAACCCCGTGGGGGTGCGGGCGGATCTCTTCGGTCTCCTCGGGAAGCTGGTCGGTCGCCCGCTCGAACTTGAAGTGTTCCTGTGGTTCGCGCAGCTCGAGGCGGGCGTGGGGATTGACGACCGCCGTGTGCTTGATGTAGTCGTGGAGCTGCTGGCGGGCGCGCATGTTGGCCTCCATCTCGAGTTCGATGCGCGTTCCGTGGGGCCGATCCCAGGTGGTCGTCCCCTCGACGCTGATTTCGGGCTCGTTCTCGTCGGTATCGATGATGAGCTCGAAGTACTCGGCCTCGCTCGAGCCCTGGGTTCGGCTGGTGATCTTCGCGGGCTTCCCGCTCGTCAGCTGGGCGTAGAGAACGGCGGCAGAGATTCCGATCCCCTGCTGACCGCGGGACTGTTCGCGTGCATGAAAGCGAGAGCCGTAGAGGAGCTTCCCGAAAACCTTCGGGAGCGTTTCTTTCGTGAGTCCCGGTCCGTTGTCCTCGACGATCAGGCGGTAGTAGTCACCGGCTTCCTGAATCTCGACGTAGATATCCGGGAGAATGCCCGACTCTTCGGCGGCGTCTAAGGCGTTGTCGACGGCCTCCTTGACGGCCGTGACGAGGCCTCGAGCACCGCTGTCGAAGCCGAGCATGTGCTTGTTCTTCTCGAAGAACTCGGCGATGGAGATCGACTGCTGGCTTTCAGCCAGCTCCTCGGCGATCCCCGCCTCGTCACCGAGTGTCGACTGTAACGACGTCATCGTCTTCCCTTACTAACGGGGAGGCTAAAAGGTGTGTGCTACCGGAGTGAAAGTGAATCCGCCCCCGCGTTCAATGTCAGGTAAACCCGCGTACGCCAGTCCGCCAACCGTCTACCCCTGATCAGAACGTGATGATCTCGTAGTCGTCATCGACCAGCGAGCGGATGCTCGGGTGACCGTCATTGTCGTCGATGGTAACGACGCCGGCGTCGTCGACCGCTTCGGCGACACCGAACGCGCCGGAACAGTAGTCGCAGGCTGCGGCCTCGTCGCTGACGGATTGATAGAGATCGTGGTAGTCGTGGTCCTCGTCTTCCAGTTCCGGGATCCACTGCGTCCCGGCACCATCGAAGATGAGTTCGAGGTCGTCGTCGGGGTTCTCGGAGAACTCCTTCGCCGCCTCGAGTCCATTGACGAGACGGCCGAGGTCGCTGTGAGATTCGGTACCTGCCAGAATGATAACCGCTGCGTTCGTCATGACAGGCAGTACTCGGTCTCGGGTTCACAAAAGGGGAATGCGGTTGTGTGCAACGAACGCAAATCCGCCGGCTATGAAATCACAGTCGAACGAACGGCCGCGTGGATCGGAACCATCGATCGGGTCTCGATCCGCTGAGGGCTGTGTTCAGTGACTATGACCGTGATCGTGGTCGTGACCGTAGCCGTGGCCGTGTTCGTGCCCACCACCCCGAGTGAATTGCCCGGAGAACGCGCGCTGAACGACCTCGGAGAGCGCGGGGTGAATGTGTACCGACCCCCTGATGTCCTGTATCGTTCCGGAGCCAGCCGTCATTGCCACGACGACCTCCTGGATCAGGTTCGAAGCCTCGGGACCGATGATGTGACAGCCGAGAATCTCTCCCTCGAGGTCGATGATCGGCTTGACGAAGCCCTCCGCTTTCATCGCGCTCCCGCGAGCCGTCTCCTCGTACCGGTAGGTTCGCTTCGCGTACTCCTGATCGCTCACACGAAGTTCCTGTTCGGTCAATCCGACGCCGGCGACCTCGGGCGAGGCGAAGACGGCGAAGGGCATGGCGGAGTAATCGACCGGCTCGAGTTCGTCGCCGAACAGATTGCGCGCGACTGCCCGCGCCTCGTGATTCGCATTGTGTTTCAGCAGGTACTCGCCGACGATGTCGCCGAGCGCCCAGACGCGGTCGGTGGTCGTCCGCAGGTACTCGTCGGTCTCGACGAACCCAGCCTCGTCGGTTTCGATACCGGCGGCTTCGGCGTTCAGCGTATCGGTGTTCGGAACCCGACCGGCCGCGACGAGCAGTTCGTCGCCGGTGACTGAGACCGGCTCCTCCGAGTTCGCATCGCCGCCATCGCCGTACGTGTAGGGGCGTGCCTCGACGGTGATCGAACCGTCCGCCTCCGAGACGTCGGTGGCCTCGTAGCCGGTGTACACGTCGAACCGGTCGGCGTAGCGTTCGGTGAATGCTGTGGCCACTTCTTCGTCGGCATCCGGAAGCAGGTTCGGCCGACGGCCAACGATCGACACGTCGCTCCCGAACGTGCCGAAGAACTGGGCCAGTTCCGCGGCGATGTAGCCGCCACCGACGATGACGAGGTGCTCCGGCGGCGTTTCCAACTGGAGTGCCTCGGTACTGGTGAGGGAGTCGACGGTCTCGATGCCGTCGATCGGTGGAATCGCTGGGCGCGTACCCGCCGCCACGAGGACGGTGTCCGCGCGAATGCGTTCGCCGTCGTGATCTCCGCCCGAGAGCTCGAGCGTTCGGTCGTCGACGAACTGACCCTCCGCTTCGTACAGCTCGTGGCGGTCGGACGAACTGAGACCACGCTGGATCGAGTCCGAACTGCCGTGAACGTCCTCGTTGACTTCGCGGACGATGTCGGCAAACTGGACACCGGTTACCGTGGCGTCGATCTTGAACTCGTCTGCGTGCTCGATCGTCTCCATGACATTGGCGTGGTACAGCAGCATCTTCGACGGGATACAGCCGCGATTGAGGCAGGTGCCGCCGAGTCGCCCCTTCTCGACGACCGCGACCGACTGTCCCTGGTTCGCTGCGGCGTTCGCCACGTCGAGGCCGGAGCCGGAGCCGATGACGAGAAAGTCGTACTCCTCCATACCGGGTGAGTGGTCGCCGAACACAATGAATATCGGCCCTGCTCACGATGAATCTCGGCCCTGCTCAGACGCACGACTGGCAGTCAGTCCCGGCGCACCCGCACGGTGGGTCGCGGGTGCGCCGGGACGCAGTTACGGCAGCCCGTCTCACTCCTCGAGCGGCGGCCACTCCCACGCGTCGGCTTCGACCACGGCAAGCAGGTGACGGCGGCGATCGGTCACCTCCGCGAGGGCCTCGGCGAACTCTTCGTCGGAGACGGTCGGAATGTCGTCCTCCTGGAGCCGACCGAGATCCGGCGCGCGTGGGACAGCCGGCTCGGGTTCGATAAACGATTCGTCGAGCGTCTCGAGGTAACTCTGTGCGCTCGAGCGACCGGTTGCGATGATCGCCGGATCGAGGCTTTGCTCGTCCGGAATCCCGTACTGAAAGAGCATGAGCGCTTCATCGAGGATGGGAACGGCGACGGCGGCGGCTTGCTCGCCGTCTTCGCTGTGATAGTAGTGGAGGATCGGATAGGATTTGTGCTGTTCGGCGAGCAGGCTCAGCTCCGACGCGAGGGACTCGACGGTCAGCTCGAGGCCCTGGAAGTCCTCGCCGGTCCAGCCCGTTCGAACGAGCGCTTCGCTTCGGTCTCCCAGTCCTGTGACGGTGCTGGCGAAGGAGCGTTTGTCGGAGACGGCCCCAAGGACGGTAAGCACGTACGAAACGCCGAGCGTGACGAATGCCATGCCGGAAGCCGTCGTAAACGCGCTGGCAACCTCCCAGACGTTACCGCCGTACACCGGGGTGTAGTCGCCGTTACCGTCGGTGAACATCGTATAGGCGACGTAGTAGAACCGCCCCCACCAGTCGGCGGGGCCGCCGGTGCGAGAGTTCACCACGGCGATCGACTCGCTCGCGAAGATGAGCGTCCAGCCGATCCAGATGAGCCCGATCCACATCGCGAGCGTAAAAGTGAGGATTATCGGTCCGGCGAGGCTGAGGGCTCTGTTGTGATCCCGCGTTACGATCCGGAGACCGCGCCAGATAACCGTCGTCAGTCGGCCGGAGATCGGACCGGCGCCCCCGTCGACCCAGAGGGTCGTCCACAGGATGTCCACGATCGCACCGACGAGGATGACGATGCCGGCGACGAGGAAGACGGGATTCATTTCACGACTGCCCGCTCCTCAACGGCCGCTGCCAGCACCTGTGCGATTTCGGCGTTCGTTTCGGGACTGTAGTGGCCGCCCTCCCCGCGTTCGACGTACAGCGACTCGAGGTCGCCGTCGTCGGGCGAGAGGTGCGTGGCCATGTCGATCGTCGTCAGTTCATCGTACTTCGCATCGAGTCGATCCATCAAGTCGCCGTAGATCGGGCCGTGTTCGGACTCGTATTTCGCGTACCGGAGCTGCTGAACCATCACGAAGGTCGGCTCAAACTCCTGCTCGTCCGCGTAGTCGACGAACTCCTCGATGAGCGCGTCGAACAGGTCCTCGTGGGTGTCGAACAGTCGCTCGTGATACCGCACCCGAGGCCGCTCCAACCGCAGCGCTGACTGGGTCTGGGCCAGGTCGAAGTCGATACCCGGAACCGACCGGCCGAGGCGGCGCTCGAGCTCCTTCCCGGCCGTGTAGCCGGCGTACCGGAGGTGCTCGTTCTTCTCGAGGAAGTCCGCGGTGTACGGCCGCGTCGCGAAGTGCGGTCGGAACCAGTGCTTATAGTGAAAGTCGTACTCCCGGAGGAAGTCGGCCTTCGACTCGAGGTCGAGCAGCTCCTCCTTCTCGTCGACGGGACTCTCGACGCGCTCGAGGTCGCCGTCCTCGAGGACGTATCGGGGTTTGACCGCGAGAATGTTGCCGAACTCCTGATAGTGTTTCCAGACGCTGAGGATGCGGGCGATCGATGAGGCGGTGACGACCATGAAGACGTGGTCGGTCGGGTCGTCGGGATACTGGCGTTTGAGCCGCATGAGCGCCTGATCGATCCCGTAGTTTCCCCCGCCGTAGTTGGCGACGTGGGTGTCGAGTTCCTGTGCGAGATAGTTCTGAAAGGTCTCGTCGTTGTCTACCTCCCGGCAGAAACAGTAGGAGTCGCCGTAGGTCGAGACCGTGCGGTCGGCGTCGGGGTCGCGCTCTTTCGCGGGGCACACCCGACTCGCGTACTCGTCGGTCGAGTACGTCACGACGCTGCGGAGCTCCTCGCCGGGGAGGTGATCGCCCGTGTCCTTCTGTTTCTCCCGGTCGGGCTGTGGGACCCACCCGAGTTCGGGATCGAAACTGCTGAACTTCCCCAGTAACTCTCGATCGATCTCGGGGAACTCCTCGGTGGCCACCGAGGGGATCCGTTCGAGCGCTCGGTACGACACGGCCTCGAGAACCACCACGCCAACGACGAGAGCGAGCGCGAGTGCGACGAGCGGAAGCATCGGACCACCATACCAGAACGGGGATTAAGTCGATTGTGCCGGAGTATGCCACTTTCAGGACGACAAACAGAAACGCTCGCGGGCGGTCCATCGAACCGGCGGTTCAGGTCACCGTTCGTCGCACATCGGCCTGCCGGCGGCGGTTGTGGATCGCGTCGGCGCTGTCGGAGCCCACCCCGAACGCGAGCAGCGCCACGACGATGTCAGTCCAGACGCCAAGATCTGTCGAAATCGGAGCTAATTCGACACAGCAGTCCCTCATCGAACCACGGTAACCGGCACCGGCGAGCGACGGACGACGACTTCCGCGACGCTTCCGAGCAGGATCCGCGCGACGCCGGACCGGCCGTGACTGCCGATAACGACGTGATCGATGGGGTTCCGTTCGACGTACTCGAGAATTTCCTGTGCCGGAGTCCCGAGCCTGGTCCGCGTTTCGACCGCCCTGCCGTGTTCGGTGGCGATGGCCTCGACCGCGGTCAGGTGAGCGGTGGCTTCACCCGGCAACGTCCGGGCGTCATCGCTCGAGTCGGCATCGTCGGCAGCATTGGGGATGAACGGCAGCGAAGACGTATCGACGACGGTCAAGACGACGAAATCGCCGTCTGGAAACAGGTCGAAGGCGTACTCGAGTGCGTCGGCGGCGGGCTCCGAATCGTCGAACGGAACGAGGACCCGTTGTGCCATGGCTACGTCCGTCTATCCGTATCCCCTTTAGTCTGTATCTGGCGAGTTCACCGTTACTGAGGATCGGTGAAAACGACCACCCGGGAACCGGTGATCGGCTCGGCGATCACAGGGCCAGATAGGGACCGACCCCCAGCAGGACGACCCCGAGTCCGACTTTCAGCCGCTCGGGGTCGACGATGTGGGCGACCCGCCAGCCGATGACGACGCCCAGCAGGAGCGGCACACCGATAACGACAGCGAGTGGAACTGAAACGTTCCCCTGCAAGAAGTAGCCCGACGCCGCAAACGTCGCGATGAAGATCGACTGGACCTGTGCTGCGGCGACGGCGAGCAGCATCGGTACCCCGACGAGCACCAGTGCGGGAACGGCCAGTACCGGGCCGCCAATCCCAAGCAGGCCGCTACAGACGCCGAGAGCGAACCCGAGTCCCCCCAGGACGATCCGGCCGGACCGAGTCAGCGGCTCGAGGTCATAGATCGGACGAAAACCCCGCCGTTCGCGGTAGAGAATGATACCGCCGACGGTCATCGCGACGCTGCCGAGCAGGAGTCCGAACAGGGAGCGCGAAACGAAGGAGTTCACGTACGCACCGATGAGTGCGCCGAAGACGCTCGTCGCGCTGAGTATGATCGCGATGGTACGGCCCTCCCCGGTGTCCATCTCGCCAGAATATACGTAGGCGGCGCTCCCGACGAGTCCAGTGACCACGAACGTCGCGTGAGCGGTGCCGGCGACCTGACCCGAAGCTAGCGGCGTCAGCGAATAGAGGGCGATCGTCACGAAGATGCCGCCGGGACCGATGGTGGTGATACCGATCCCGGAAAAGAACGCGATCGAGACGAGTAACAGTGTCAGTGAGAGGTGGAAGGGCAGTTCGAACATCGGGACCAGGGACGTCGTTACCGAGTCTTCGTCCCGGGCGTCGTGACTCTTCTGGTTGGAATCGTCTCTTCGATTTCAGAGAAGTTTAACGATCGATTGAACGAGCGACTGAGCCGTCACGAGCGACACGAGGAACATCAGGACCACGGCCGCGAGGAAGACCGCTCGCTCGAGCCGGTTCGGATCGAAGTGTCGCTCGATCGCAGCGAACAGCGCCAGCGCCGTGATCGGCAGGCCGACGACGCCGTTGACCGCGGGCATCAGTAGCGCCAGTTTGACGGGGGTGAAATCGGTGAACGCGAGAATCGGGATCGCGAGGAGGACCGACAGTCCGATCAGGAAGTGGACGGTCTGGCGAAAGTGTATGTCGCCGAAATTCGTCGTCAGTCCGTAGGACTGGGGGAGCATGAAGCCGGCGGCGAACAGCGTTCCGGTCGCGCTCGTGAACGATGCGGCACCGACGGCGAGGACGAACACGCCGAGCACCCACGGGCCGATCATGTCGGTGAGCGGTTCCGCGGGTGCGGTGAGCGTGAGCGTCTCGTCGGGGACGGCAATCGCCGCCGCGATGATGACCGTCGCGCTGAGGGCGACCACGGCGGCCAACCCGACAGTGTGATCTTTCCGATATCGGGAGACGTCCGTCCAGTCCTTCTCGTGTTGCATGCTCGTCTGGATGAAGAAGTTCGGGTAGTAGACCGTCGTCCCCACCAGAGAGATGATCATCGTCAGGTACCCGATATCGCCGGAGATTGTCGGAACGAACCCGAGGGCCACGCCACCGAGCGGGGGCTGGAGGTTCGCGACGATGACCAGATAGGACGCGAAAATCGCCAGCACGAGCGTCGCGATGACCCCCTCGATACGACTGTAGACGCGGAGTTCGACGAGCGAGATACCGAGCGCGGCCACGACGATAATCCCCACGTACAGGTTCGAAAGCGGGGTGATAAAGACCAGTGCAGCCCCCGCGAGCGCGTAGTTAGCGACGCTCCAGAACTGCATGATGAACGCGATACCGAGGGCGAACGGTTTGGCCGCGGTCGGCCCGATCACGTCCCTGATGTAGTCCATCAGCGGTTCGTTTCGCGCTGCGAGTCGAGCGGACATCTCGTGCATCGTCAGCCCGACACCGAGCGCCAGTGGCAGGACCCACAGCAGGCCAAAGCCGAAGTTGACTCCCGCTTGCGTCAGAATGTAGACGGACCCGGCTCCGAAAATATTCGCCGCGAAAAGGAGTCCGAGCCCGTATTGATGAATTGTTTCTCTAGCCTTTTCGACAGGAAAGTCGACCGCGGTACTGTGTTCTTCCATCTGAAGTAGTGTCCTGAAAAGTTCAGGTGTTGGATCCCTCGAGCCCGCGATCGACCCCGCGGCTCGAGGAATTACCAACAGCGTGTTATCCGTGTACTGTAGTACGGAATTCCGTACCAAATGCAAGGACTGGGATTTGTTTCAGGGGAAAGCTTGAGATAGCAGACAACCCTTCGGATCGCTAGGTCGGGTAATTTCGTGTTTATTCGACTGGGATACGACAGCGGCAGGCGAGCCTCGAGCGACGGTGAATGCGCGATCTGAAACGGAGAGTTGCCGCGGACCGAATGCGGGGTGGCCCGGGCAGCCATCTCGCCCGTTGATCGGTGACGTCGGCTATATCAGGGAGCCTGAACGTCACGAATCGATGCGTTCGAGAGTCTGCGGGCAGTACGTTCTTGGAACTCCGGATCGAACCGACGGGTGGAGAGGAAGTTGCCTTCAGACAAAGTCCTATATATTTCTATCCCTTACCAGAGGTGAAGACCAAAATCTATGCAAGGACAATCCAATCAGCAGGCGTACGATCGGGGGATCACCATCTTCTCCCCGGATGGACGTCTCTACCAGGTCGAGTACGCCCGCGAGGCCGTCAAACGCGGAACCGCGAGCGTCGGTCTCCGCACGCCCGACGGCGTGGTCCTCGCCGCGAATCGACAGATCAGCTCGCCGCTCATGGAGCGCGAGAGCGTCGAAAAGATCCACAAAGCCGACGATCACGTCGGCGTCGCGAGCGCCGGCCACGTCGCCGACGCGCGCCAACTCGTCGATCTCGCCCGTCGCCGCGCACAGGGCGAACAGCTCCGCTACGGCCAGCAGATCGGCGTCGAGACGCTGACGCGAGCCGTCACCGACCACATTCAGGAGTATACGCAGACCGGCGGTGCCCGCCCGTTCGGCGTCGCGCTTCTCGTCGGCGGAATCGACGCCGGCGAGCCGAAACTGTTCGAGACCGACCCCTCGGGAACGGACTACGAGTGGAAGGCGGCGGCCATCGGCGGCGACCGCGACACCATTCAGGGCTACCTCGAGGAGCACTACCGCGAGGATCTCGACGTCGACGGCGGCATCGAACTCGCCGTGAGCGCGCTCAGCGAACCCGAAGACGGGGTCGTCAACGCCGAAGATGTCGACGTCGCGACGATCACGACCGAGGACGAGTCGTTCCACTCGGTCGACACCGACCACCTCGAGTCGATCCTGGCAGAAATCGACGAGACGGAGGAGGAGTCCGATGAATAACTGGACCCAGCCGTCGACGCCGCAGGGCAACGACGACCCGTCGCCGTACGAACCCGAACTGGGCTCGCTCCCCGACGGCAGTCAGGGAGACGACTACGGCGAGAACGTCAACTCCACGGGGACGACGACGATTGGCATCACGACCGACGACGGCGTCGTCATCGCGACGGACATGCGCGCCAGCCTCGGCGGGCGGTTCGTCTCGAACAAGGACGTCCAGAAGGTCGAGCAGATCCACCCCACCGGCGCGCTGACGCTGGTCGGCTCGGTCGGCGGCGCACAGTCGTTCATCCGAACGCTGCGCGCCGAGGTCAACCTCTACGAATCCCGCCGCGGCGAGCCGATGCCGATCGAGGCACTGGCGACGCTCGCGGGCAACTTCGCCCGCGGCGGCCCGTTCCGAGCGATCAATCCCATCCTCGGCGGCGTCGATAGCGAGGGCAGCCACGTCTACAGCATCGACCCCGCAGGCGGCGTGATGGCCGACGACTACACGGTCACCGGTAGCGGGATGCAACTGGCCTACGGCCTCCTCGAGAACGAGTACGCCGAGGACCTCTCGCTCGAGGAAGCAGGGACGGTCGCCGCTCGAGCCATCAAGAGCGCCGTCGAGCGCGACACCGGCTCCGGCAACGGCGTCTTCCTCGCCGAGGTCACGGACGAGGGCGTCGACATCCAGGGCCACAACGACTTCGACGCGGTCATCTAGACCGTTTCGGTAGGTATTGGATCGCCTTCTCGGTCGCTCGACTGCTCGCGCTCGCGCGCGTACACGTGACTTTTATTAGGGCAGGGGCGCTACCCGAAAGCAGGTTTTACATGTCCCAGGAAAGCGAGTACGGCGCCGGACAGATTCAGGTCCTCGAGGGCCTGGAGGCTGTGCGAAAGCGACCGGCGATGTACATCGGCTCTACCGATTCTCGAGGCCTCCACCATCTCGTCTACGAAGTGGTGGACAACTCGATCGACGAGGCACTGGCCGGCCACTGCGACGACATCACCGTCTCCATCCACGAGGACGGCTCGGTGAGCGTCGCCGACGACGGCCGCGGCATCCCCGTCGACACACACGAGGAGTACGACCGCCCCGCACTCGAGGTCATTCTGACCGTCCTCCACGCCGGCGGCAAGTTCGACAACAAGTCCTATCAGGTCTCCGGCGGCCTCCACGGGGTCGGCGTCTCGGTCGTCAACGCCCTCTCCCAACGCCTCGAGGCCGAGGTCAAGCGCGACGGCGGTGTTTTCCGCCACGCATTCGAAGGCGGCGAACCCGTCGGCGACATGGAGCGCGTCCGCGACATGGAGCCCGATGAGGAGACGGGCACGCAGATCCAGTTCTGGCCCGACACGGGCATCTTCGAGACGGGTGATATCTCGTTCTCGACGCTCTCGAACCGGCTGCGGGAACTGGCCTTCCTCAACTCGGGGGTCCGCATCACGCTCCGCGACGAGCGCGAGGACGACGACCAGGGCGAACCCGTTTCCGAGACCTACGAGTACGACGGTGGCATCCGCGAGTTCGTTGAGTATCTGAACGAGACGCGCTCGGCGATGCACGACGACATCATCTACTTCGAGGACGAAGACCAGAACGTCCAGGTCGAAGTGGCGATGCAGGCAACCCAGGAACTACAGGGGTCGATCCACGCCTTCGCGAACAACATCAACACCCGCGAGGGCGGAACCCACCTTACCGGATTCAAAACCGCGCTGACCCGGACGGTCAACGACTACGCCAACGAGAACGGTTTGCTCTCCGATCTCGAGGATAACCTCACTGGCGAGGACATCCGGGAGGGACTCACCGCGGTTATTTCGATCAAACACCCCGATCCCCAGTTCGAGGGCCAGACGAAGACGAAACTCGGCAACAGCGAAGTCCGCGGGATCGTCGAGAGCGCCATGCACGAGGGACTTGGCACCTACTTCGAGGAACATCCCGACACCGCCCAGGCGATCGTCATGAAGGCCGTCGAGGCGGCCAAGGCCCGGATGGCCGCCCAGAAGGCCGAGGAACTGACGCGCCGGAAGTCGGCACTCGATTCGACCTCCCTCCCCGGCAAACTGGCCGACTGCCAGACCAAAGATCCGGACGAAGCGGAACTGTTCATCGCGGAGGGTGACTCCGCGGGCGGCAGCGCAAAGCAGGCCCGAAATCCAGATTTTCAGGCTATCCTCCCAATCAAGGGGAAGATTCTCAACGTCGAGAAACACCGTCTGGACCGGATCCTCGAGAACGACGAGATCCGAAATATGATTACTGCGATCGGCGCGGGGATCGGCGACGAGTTCGACGTCGAGGACGTCCGCTACAAGAAGATCATCATGGCAACGGACGCCGACGTCGACGGCGCGCACATCCGGACACTGCTGTTAACGTTCTTCTACCGGCACATGCGCCCGCTGCTCGAGGGCGGCTACGTCTACGCGACCCAGCCGCCGCTGTACCGCATCCGGTATCGCGGCGAAACCTACGATGCAATGACTGAAGCGGAACGCGACGAGATCATCGAGGAGAAGTGCAACGGGAACGCGTCGCAGGTCCAGCGGTTCAAGGGCCTCGGCGAGATGAACCCCGAACAGCTCTGGGACACGACGATGAACCCCGATAACCGCATCCTCAAACAGATCACGATCGAGGACGCGGCCGCGGCGGACAAGATGTTCTCCGTCCTAATGGGCGACGCCGTCGAACCCCGCAAGCAGTTCATCAAGGATCACGCGCCGGAAGCAGAGTGGATCGACATCTAGACATGAACTTTTGCACTGCGGGTCAGCAAAGCTGACCCTCGGCAAAATCTTCAAAAGAGCGCTTCGCGCTCTTTTGGACATCGCGGGATCTTCGATCCCGCTCAGCTTCGATGAAAAGCACTCCTCCCTCCCCTCCGCGCGGCAAGCCGCGCTCCGGGTCGGTCGTCGGCCCGCTCGAGCGTCCGCAGAGCGGACGCTCTCACGGATGCAACACCTCGCAGATCACTACCCCACCAATCAGATGAGAACATGAGTTCAGACGTACCCGATCCGACGGACGTAGAGGCACGGTCAGTCGAAAACGTCCGTATCGAAAACGAGATGGAGCAGAGCTACATCGACTACGCGATGAGCGTCATCGCCGGTCGCGCCCTCCCCGACGTCCGCGACGGGCTCAAGCCCGTCCACCGGCGCATCCTCTATGCGATGCACGAGATGGGCGTCTCCTCCGGGAGCAGCCACCGCAAGTCCTCCTCGATCGTTGGGGAGACGATGGGTGACTACCACCCCCACGGAGACAGCGCGATCTACGACACCCTGGTCCGGTTGGCCCAGGACTTCTCGATGCGCTATCCGCTGGTCGACGGCCAGGGGAACTTCGGCTCGATGGACGGCGACCCCGCCGCCGCGCCGCGATACACTGAGGCGCGGATGGCTCCGCTCGCCGAGGAATTGCTCGAGGACATCGACAAGGATACGGTCGACTTCTCGTCGAACTACGACGACCGCCTGCAAGAACCCGACGTGTTGCCCGCGGCGTTCCCCAACCTCCTCGTGAACGGCTCCTCCGGGATCGCGGTCGGGATGTCGACGAACATCCCGCCGCACAATCTGGGAGAGGTCATCGACGCGACGATCGAGTTGATCGACACCCCCGACGCGACCGTCGACGACCTGATGAACCACGTAAAGGCGCCGGACTTCCCGACGGGGGCGAACATCGTCGGCCGGGACGCCATCTACTCGGCCTACAAGACCGGCCGCGGGCGACTCCGGGTCCGCGCCGAGTTCGAAGTCGAGGAGTGGAAGTCGGGCCGCGAGCGGATCGTCATCACCGAACTCCCCTTCCAGGCCAACAAGGCCCGCCTCGTCGAGCGCATCGCCGAGGACGTCAACGAGGGCGAGATCGAGGGCATCTCCGACCTGCGCGACGAGTCCGACCGCAACGGCGTCCGCGTCGTCGTCGAACTCAAACGCGGCGCGAACGCAGAGGTCGTCGAGAACAAACTGCTCGAGAACCACTTAGAGCGGACCTTCGGCGTCATCAACCTCGCGCTGGTCGACGGCCAGCCCCGCGTACTCTCGCTCAAGGAGACCTTATCGGAGTACATCTCCCACCGACGCGAGGTCGTCCGGCGGCGCAGCGAGTACGACCTCGAGGAAGCCGAAGACCGAGCGCACATCCTCGAGGGCCGGATGACGGCCGTCGAAAACGCCGAGGACGTCGTCGAACTGATCCGGAACAGCGAAGACCGGTCGGCCGCGAAAGCGGCGCTGCGGGAGGCCTACGACTTCTCCGAGGAGCAGGCCACCCACATCGTCCGGATGCAACTCGGCAGTCTCACCTCGATGGAGGCCGCCGAGATCGAATCCGAGTACGAGGACGTGCAGGTCGAAATCGAGCGCCTGACTGCGATCCTCGAGAGCGAGTCCGAACTGCTCGCCGTCATCAAAGACGAGCTCCGCGAGATCAAAGACGAGTACGCCGACGACCGCCGAACCTCGATCGTCGAGGATCAGGGGACGGTCACCCACGAGGACCTCATCCCCGAGGAGGAGGTCTTCGTCGTGATGACGGAAGACGACTACGTCAAGCGGATGCCGATCGACGGCTTCGACCCCCAGGGTCGGGGCGGCAAAGGGATCATCGGCGCCGACGTCAAGGAGGACGACCGGGTTACGACGGTCTTCCGGGCCAACACCCACGACTACCTGCTTTGCTTTACGAATCAAGGCGAAGTCTACCGGCTCAAGACCTACGAGATTCCGGAGATGGGCCGGACCGCGCGCGGGAAATCGGCGATCAACATCCTCGATCTCGATCCCGGCGAGGATATCACGGCTATCGTCGACACCGACGCCTTCGACGACGACGAGTTCGTGACGATGGTCACCCGACACGGCTACGTCAAGCGCACCGCCGGCGAGGAGTTCGACAATATCCTCTCGACGGGGATCATCGCGGCCGACCTCGAGGAGGGCGACGAACTGGTCGACGTCGACGTGACGGACGGCTCCCGGGACCTGGTCATCGCAACCGAGGGCGGCATGACGATCCGTTTCGACGAGAACGAGGTCCGCGCGATGGGGCGGAACGCCCGCGGCGTCAACGGCATCAAGCTCCAGGACGGCGACGCCGTGGCGGGACTGGTCGCCACGGACGAGAACGACGGACAGGCGTTGCTGACGGTCACGGAGAACGGCTATGGCAAACGAACGCTGCTCTCCGAGTACCGCACCCAGTCACGGTACGGCAAGGGGTTAATCGACATCAAGACGGGCGAACGCAACGGGCCCGTCACGGCCGTGAAGGCGGTCGACACGGACGATCAACTCGTGATGATGAGCGAGCGCGGCCAGATCGTCCGGACGCGAGTCGATGAAATCTCGACCGTCGGTCGGAACACGATGGGCGTGATCGTGATGGAAGTCGAGGACGGCGACGCGGTCGCGAGCGTCGACGTGATTCCGGCGTCAGCGGTCGCCGACTCGGACGACGCAGTCGACAACTCGGACGACGCGGACGACCAGAACTGACCGCTCGCGGTCCCGTCGCGATACCGACCCACTCCCGATCGTTTTCGCGTCGCAACTGTCGAATGCCAGCACAGGCGCTCGGCGGAGAAGCGTGGTGAACGCGGCCGACCGCCCGTTCAATGTGCCGGTTCTTCGGCGGGCGCGACCATGTCGTCGATGCGCAGGATGAGAATGTTGTTCGTATCGTCTTTCCCGTCGACGGTGCCTTCGATAACCAGTTTCGAAAGCGGCGTCGGGCCGACCGTGACGGCATCGTTCTCGTGAATGTCGCTGAGGGTACCCTGGATGTGAATCTCCGCGCGGCAAAGTTCCGGATGGTGGACGCTCGAGAGATCGATCTCCTCGATGATGGTGTCATCGACGGGTTCGCCCTCGTGTTGCATTGGGACCGCTGCGGGCTCGTCCATCTGCTGGATCTCGAGTGCCTCGTAGGCGGCGGCCGTTGGTTTGTAGCCGCCTTTCGGCCCCGGTACGCCCTCTACAAGTTGCAGCGCTTTGAGACTCTGCATCTGGTTACGGATCGTCCCCGGATTGCGGTCGACCTGTTCGGCGATATCCTCCCCTTTGATTGCGTCTTCGGTCTCCTTGTGGAGGTTCGTCAGCGCGCGGAGGATTTTCTTCTGGCTGGGGGTGAGTTCGATGGATGACATAGTGATATATTCGTATTTGGATTCCTTAAACCCGGCGGGTGAGCCGAGCGCTTTGGCAGTATTGTGACGGTTGAGCCGGCGCTGCGAAGAAGTTTCGGTTCGTTCGCTCCACAGCAATTGGCATCCGTTCGATTGGAACCAGCTCACACTGACCGAACCGCTCGAGTGATTCCCGTCACCTACGACGACGGTGTGGGCTCCGCGGGCGTCGCAACGCGAACGTGATGGGCGACGGACTCGGGGAGCGAGACCGGCTCGTCCGCGTCGCTCGAGCGAGCCGTCACCATCCCGAACGGAGCGATTTCGAGAATCTCGAGTTCGACACCCGGTTGAACGCCGTGATCGGAGAGATACGACAACACGTCGGGATCCTGGTCGGCGACTTCGGCGACGGTCACGACGGCCCCCGCCTCGAACTCGGTGATGGCCTCGCCGTCGGGTCGTTCCGGCGGCTCGAGGTCCGCGCCGGGGATCGGCGATCCGTGAGGGTCGACCGTCGGCTCGCCGAGGGCGTCGGCAACGCGGGCCTCGAAGTTCTCGCTGATGTGATGTTCGAGCCGATCGGCTTCCGCGTGGACTTCCGACCAGTCGTAATCGAGGTGTTCCGTGAGGTAGGCCTCGAGCAGCCGGTGGTGGCGGACGACCTCCAGGGCGACGGTTTCACCCTCGTCGGTCAGGGTCACCCCGCGGTACTTCTCGCGGTCGACGAGTTCGCGCGCCTCGAGTTTGTCGAGCATACTCGTGACCGTCGGCGACGTGACGTCCAGCTCGGACGCGATTTCGGAGGTCTTGATCCGATCGTCCGTCTCGCGCTGGAGCTGATAGATCGCTTTGAGGTAGTCTTCCATCACGTCGCTCAGCATCATGCTGTCCCGGGATTAGACGCGTCTAACCCTAAAGCTATCGCCAGCGTCGGACCGGATCGTCGCTCCCGGCGAATCACCGCGAAACGCATCGACTGGATCGTCACGACAGTCACCGTCGACACCGCCACGACCAAACCGGTCGACGGCGTAGCGTACGTATGGGACGAACCGTCAGAATCATCGGCGCACCGATGGACTACGGGGCGAACCGCCGCGGTGTCGATATGGGGCCCTCGGCGATTCGATACGCGGACCTGGCCGAGGGCCTCGAGCGAGCGGGCGTCGAAGCGATCGACGACGGCGATATCTCGATGCCGCGCGCGGAGGAACGCGATCCGGACGCCGGCCAACCCACTCGGGGAAACGCGAAATTCCTCCGGGAAATCGAGGACGTCTGTTCGCGCGTGGGCGATCGAGTCGCGGCGACGCTCGCGGACGGCGCGTTCCCCCTCGTTCTGGGTGGCGACCACTCGGTCGCGATCGGGTCGCTCAACGGCTCGGCGCGGGATACCGATCTCGGCGCGATCTGGTTCGACGCCCACGCGGACCTCAATACGCCCGAAACGTCACCCAGCGGGAACGTCCACGGGATGCCACTGGCCGCTGCCCTCGGCCGCGGCGCGTTCGGGGAAACCGAGTGGGCGCCCGCGGCCCGACTTCGGGAGTCGTCGATCGCCTACGTCGGCCTTCGGAGCATCGATGAGCGCGAGCGTGAACTGATTCAAGAGAGTGAGATGACGGCCTTCACCATGTCCGACATCGATCAGCGGGGGGTCTCCGCGGTCGTCGAAGACGCGCTCGCGGTCGCGACCGACGGGACCGACGGCATCCACGTCAGCCTCGACCTCGACTGGCTCGACCCCAGGGCGGCCCCCGGCGTCGGCACCCCCGTCCGCGGCGGCGTCACCTACCGGGAAGCCCACGCCGCGCTCGAGGCGATCTCGCGACGCGACGAGACCGACGGGATACTCAGGTCGATGGACGTCGTCGAGGTCAACCCGATTTTAGACGAGGCAAACGAGACGGCAACACTCGCTGCCGAATTGACCGCGAGCACGTTCGGAAAACGAATTCTTTGATCGGCTTCGGTGAGAGGGTTCGAACCGGCTCCACGAGCGACGCTCCGCCATGAGAACCGAAGACACACTGATTCCCGTTTCAACACCTTTGTATCATAGTGTTTCGCAGTGTTGCATATGACTGAGAACGTCGTCGTGCTCGGTGCTGGCTACGCCGGTACCGGTACGGTCAACAAGCTCCAATCGGAGCTCGAAGGCAACGCTCGGCTGACATGGATCGCCGATGTCGACTATCACCTCGTTCTGCACGAATCTCACCGCGTGATCCGGGATCCGGACGTCCGCTCGGACATCACGTTCCCGGTCAACCGGATCGCGGATCCGTCGACCCGGTTCATTCAGGACGAAGTTACCGGTCTCGATGTCGACGAACAGACCGTCGAACTCGCCGACGGCGACGACGTTGATTACGACTACGTTCTTGTCGGTCTCGGCAGCCAGACCGCCTACTACGGCATCCCCGGTCTCGAGGAGCACTCCCTGACGCTGAAGAGCCTCGACGACGCCCTCGAGATCAACGAGGCCGTCACCGAAGCGAGCCAGGAAGCGACGCGCGGCGATCCCGCACAGGTCGTCATCGGCGGTGCGGGCCTCTCGGGCATCCAGACCGCCGGCGAAATCGCGGAGTTCCGCGACAATCACCGCGCGCCGATCGAGATCCACCTCGTCGAAGCGCTCGAGGAGATCTTCCCCGGCAACGATCCGGAAGTCCAGCAGGCGCTGCGCGACCTGCTCGAGCAGGCCGGCGTCCAGATCCACACGGATGACCCGATCACCGAGGCCACCGCGGACCACATCGAGTTCGACGAGGGCGAACCACTCGATCACGACGTGCTCGTCTGGACCGGCGGGATCACGGGTCGCGACGCGATGGACGACGTCGACCTCGAGAACGAACACAACCGAGTGACCACCGGGGCGAACTTCCAGACCTCGGACGAGCGCGTGTTCGCCATCGGCGACTCGGCGATCATCGATCAGGGCGACCAGCCCGCGCCGCCGACGGCGCAGGCCGCCTGGCAGGCCGCGGAGGTCGCCGGCGAGAACATCGCCCGCGCAATCGAGAACCGCCCACTGAAGACCTGGGAACACGAGGACAAGGGAACCGTCATCTCCGTCGGCGAGAAGGCCGTCGCCCACGGCGTCAAGCCCGCCTTCGGCATCTCGCTGCCCGTCGACACCTTCGGCGGCTACCCGGCGAAGAACCTGAAGAAGATGATCGCCGCCCGCTGGATCGCGGACATCACCTCCTGGAACGTCGCACGCAAGTCCTGGTCGTCGCTGTAGGCCCCGGTTCTGTGGCCACGGTTGAGTTTTGGGCCAGTTTTCCGCTTCGTCACACCCACCAGCGATCGGTGAATCGCCGATCTGAGGATCGATACTCGCGCGCCAGTAGCCACTCGCGCGCGACCCGTGTTCGCTCGCTCGAGACCGAACGTCAATCCCGCCCGCCGGAACTCGGTTCGCCCATCGGCTCGGCCGGCACACCCGCCACCGTCGCCCCGGGCGGAACGTCGCGCGTCACGAGCGAGTTCGCCGCGATCCGGGCTCCCTCGCCGATCTCGACGCCGGGCAAGATTATCGCGCCGGCCCCGATCATCGCTCGTTCACCGACGACGACCTCGCCGGTCCGGTACTCGTCCTGAAGAAACTCGTGACAGAGGATCGTCGCATCGTAGCCGACGATCGCATCCGCTTCGACGGTGATCAACTCCGGCCAGAAGACGTCGGGCGTGGCCTCGAGGCCCCACGAGACCCCCTCGCCGACCGTGACGCCGATACGCCGCAGTAGCCAGCGTTTGAGCCGGAGGCTGGGCGAGATCCGCACGAGCCAGACGACGATGTAGTTGATCGCGACTCGAAGGGGGCCGCGGGCGGTGGTCCAGTGGGCCAGCGAGTTGCGCGGTCCGGGCGTCGGGTGGCGCTCGACGCGCTCGTGTCGCCGCGTCGTGTCGTCGGAAGTCGTCACTGCCCCGTCCTTTGACGTATCGCTACATGAAACCGATCGATGCGGAACCGGAATCGAATCGACGAACCGTGCCTAACTGGGTAGGGGATATCGCTGTGGCGGTTCGCGAGAACGGATACTGTATGTCCCAGTCTCACCCGAAGACCCTCGAGGCGGAGACGGTCCGGACGCTCTGTTCGCACCCGACGCGCCGGTCCGTTCTCGACGTACTTCGGACGACCGATCAGGTGACACCCCGAGAACTGGCCCGCTGCATCGTCACATCTGATCGCGGTCTCGAACGTGACGGTTCCGGACTGGCCGCTCGACGAACGATCACCGTCGCACTGGTCCATAATCACCTCCTACGTCTGGACGCACACGATGTCGTCGAGTACCGCGGTCCCGAGGCGGCGGTAACGCCGGGAGAAAACTTCGACGACCTCGTCTCGGTTCTCGACCGACCGTGACGGTGGCGAGTGGGAGTGAAACTCGGCGCTTGCTGCCGGTCGGTCGACAGCGACAACGCACGTCTGTCGCCCTTACTCGCGATCGGGGTAATCGATCGCTCGTGCTCCCGGAATCCCCACCATCTCCCGAAACGCCGACCCCGAGAGGGCACAGCGATAGGCCGGCTTGAACATCATGTTCGACCCGCCGGCGCGGACGTTCCACTCGGACGCGATTTCGTCGCGCAGATAGTACTGCGGCCGTTCGTTGCCCGCCGCGACGTAGTAGTCGCTGAGCCGGATCGGCTCCCGCTCGAAGAGTCCGCCGGGCGTGCGGCCATCGACGATGACGACCGGCTTCTCGAGGTAGAGATCGCTGCCCCGGGCGCGTTTCGCGTGCGCGTTCTCCGGATGTGCGTCGAGGATTGCCTCGCGCTCGTCGGGAGACATTTCGGGGCCGACGACGGCCACCTCCTCAACGGTGAAATACCCGATCAAGTACCGATGGGCGCGCTCTCCGCCCGGTCGACGCAGTCCGGCGTAGAAGCCGACGACGTCTCCCGGATCGAGCGCGCGGAGCCGCGAGACGTAGCCGCTGGTCCGGTGTTCACCGTAGGTCAGCGCCTCGAAGTTCGGATCGCGGTGGAGCGGCCAGTCCGCGAGCGCGTCGCCAGTGACGGATTCGGTCCCGTCGTGGACCGGCTGGGGCGTGATACGGGTCGTCAGATCCGCTGCGGTCCCGTCACCGGCACGGAGATCCCACGAGCCGAGGGTTTCCGACTCCGCCGTGTCGGGAGTTTTCTCCGGGATCGGAACGTACTCGAAGCGGCCGTCGTCGTAGAGGGGGGCCAACGCGCCGACGTTCGTGCTGTCGGCGCCGACGCCGGCGAGAACGACTGTCATGGAGGTATTCGTACTCGTTGGTCGGATCGACGCGGCGATAAATCCGCCGAAAGCTCGGTCCGGCCGGGCGGCCGAGCACAAACGACGCGGTCGACGACCGATTCGGGGTCAGCGATCGGTCGCTCGAGCCACGTAATAGAGGGGAACGAGAAGGATGAGGAAGATGACGCCGGTCGCGGCGACGCCGAGCCACACCGTCGACAGCCAGCGCCCGGGAAGCATGCCGGCGACCTCGAGGATCCACAGGAGACTGTAGACGCCGACGATCAGCAGGCTGGCGACGTACACCCGCAGGATCCAGCCGACGATTCGGTACAGCGTCGTCTTCGTGACCGCCGGCGGGAACGAGTCATCGAGGTAGCCGATCATCGTCTCACTCGCCGGTCGGTGGCGTGGGCGATATCGTCGGCAGCGGCGGGACGCTCACTGCTCGAGCGCTGGCGGCTGCGACGTGTCGAAATCGGATACATCGAACGATACTCCACGTTGGGGAGTCAAATCGCTTGAATCTTTGTGCCGTTCGGGCGACTCGAGCGCGCTCTCGATACCGTTACGACCCCGGTTTCCACCGGTTCAGGCCCCGCCGCTCGGATGCGATCATCCTTCCGATCCGATCTGAAATGGTAGCACGCTCCCGCTTCGCTCTCTGGCGGACGAGCGGTACCACGAGGACGACGAAAGGTACCCTTATCGGCTCGGGCGTTCCACACCCTCGTATGCGTGTCACCTTTCTCGGTACTGGAAGCGCCATGCCTACGGGGGATCGGTTTCAGGCGGGGATTCTCGTGCAGGAAGCCGGCCAGACGCTGCTGATCGACTGCGGTGCCGGCTCGCTCCAGCGGCTCCAGCAGTCCGGCGTCGGCTACGAGAACGTCTCGACCGTTCTCTTGACGCACCACCACCTCGATCACGTGGCCGACCTGCTCCCGCTGATGAAAGCCCGCTGGCTCGCCGGTGAGGAGCACCTCGAGGTCGTCGGCCCGCAGGGGACCAAGGCGCTGGTCGACGACCTGCTCGACGTCTACGAGTACATGCAGGACAAACTCGAGATACAGGTTCGCGAGGTCGTCGCCGGCGAGTTTTCCGTCGCCGGATTCGACGTCTCCGCCTACGAGACTCGCCACTCGCTGCCGTGTCTGGCCTACCGCTTTGGCGATCTCTTCACGTTCAGCGGCGACAGCGAGGCCTTTGCGGGACTGACGAACTTCGCCGAGGGCTCGGGGATCCTCGCCCACGATTGTTCTTTCCCCGACGACGTCGACGTCTCGAACCACCCGACGCCCGACGCGCTCGGTCGGGAACTGGCCGGCCGGGAGATCGGCCGAGTCTATCTGACCCATCTCTATCCCCACACCGAGGGCCGCCACGACGAGATGCTCGAGTCGATCGGCAGCCACTACGACGGCGACGTTCGATTCGCCGAGGACCTCCAGACGATCTCGATCACGTAATCGTCGTCGAGCAATCGTCGCAGTTACGACCGCGTCGACGACTCAGTTTTTCGCTCCGGATCACCCTCGTTCTTCGAGCCTGTCGTGAGTCAGCCGGATATCCAGAGCTGTTGACGTAACTTCCAAACACGTATATACAGTCGAGTTTGTAGGATCGTAACAACAGCATGGCCCCCACCCAATTCGCTCACACGAACAGCGAGGTACTCGAATGAGCGTTCCCGAACGGCTCGCGGACGCCATCACCGGGCACACGCGGATCGTTCTCGTGGTCCTCCTGCTCCTGACGGCGCTCGTCGGAGCCGGGATGCCGATGGTCGACGACGACTCCTCGCTCTCCCAGTTCGAGAGCGAATCCGACGAGGCGAAGGCCCTCGAGCGGATCAACGAGAACTTCACGAGCGAACAGCGAGAGAACACGACCAGCGTCCAGTTGATCGTCCGCGGCGACAACGTTCTCGAGAAGGAATCCCTGATTTCGTCGCTCGAGTTCCAACAGGAGATACGAGCCGACGAGTCGATCAACTCGACGCTCGTCGAGAACCAGTCGATTACCGGCGTCGAGAACATCGTCGCGATCAGCGCGATCAGGGGCGAGCAGTCCGCTGAGCTGAACGAAACGCGTTCACAGCTCCAAGACGGTCTCAATCAAACGGTCGGGATTCAGCGCCAGTACGAGGCGTTAAACGAGTCCTACGAGAACGACTCGATCAACCAGTCTACATATCAAGCGCGGTCGGCCGAACTCGAAGGCCAGTTCGACGCAGTCGTCGAGAACGCCACAGCCAACCTCACCGAAACCCAGACCGCACAGTACGAAGCCAGCGTCGAGCGCGTTCGAGAGATCGAGTCGGAACAGTACGAGATCCGCTCCCAATCCGAGAACCCGAACGAAGACCCGGAGTACCAGCGGCTCACTGCCGAGCGTAACGAGGCGTACCAAAACGGAACGGCCGGCGTCCTCGAGGCGGAGTACGCTGCGCTGCAAAGCGAGGAGAGCCCGCCGCTCGGAGAGCAGATCGAGACCCTCGAGAACATGGACGACGAGGAGTACGAGCGACTTCTCGATCGGACACTATCGGGAGAGAGTGCGGATGACAACATCGCAATCGCGTTCATGCCATCGTCCTACGAGCCGGGTAGTACGCAGGCCGACACCCGAATGACGTCGATCACCCAGTCGACCGCCGGCGACGGTGCAAACGGCATGGGCGGCGGCGCGATCAGCGACGAGATCATCGACAGTCAACTCGAGATTCGTGAGTTGGCCGAGACACACGAACAGGACTACCTCGTCTTCGGCGGCGGCGTCATCACCGACGAGATCAACCGATCGATGGGTGACAGTCTGGCCATCGTCGGCCCGCTCGCAATGTTGTTCGTCGTCGTCGCGCTGTTGGTCGCGTACCGCGACCCGCTGGACATCGTCCTCGGGGTCGCCGGCATCGTCGCCGTCCTCGTCTGGACGTTCGGCTTCATGGGCTGGGCGGACATCGCGTTCAACCAGATGTTCGTCGCGGTGCCGGTCCTCCTGATCGGCCTGTCGATCGACTACGCGATTCACGTGTTCATGCGCCATCGGGAACAACGCGAGACGCAGCGGGTCTCGGACCAGCAAACGGGGAGCGAAGCGACCCGTGAGCAGCGTGAAGCGGACGGCTCCGGCGGGACCGTTCGCGGCTCGATGACGATCGCGCTGGGCGGCGTGGGTGCCGCCCTCGTCTGGGTGACGGCCACGACCGTCATCGGCTTCCTCTCGAATCTCGTGAGTCCGATCGGCCCCATCCGCGAGTTCGGAGTCGTCAGCTCCGTCGGTATCGTCGCCGCGCTGATCGTCTTCGGCGCGCTGATTCCGGCCGCCAAGATCGAGATCGACGAGTTCCTCGAGTCCCGCGGTTTCGACCGCCGAAAGCGGGCATTCGGGACCGGCGGCGGCCGTTTCAGTGACGTTCTGACAGTCGGCTCGACCGCCGCTCGTCGGATTCCCCTCGCCGTCCTCCTCGTCGTCGTCCTGCTCACCGCGGGCGGCGCGTACGGGGCGACGCAGGTCGACACCAGTTTCCAGCAAGAAGACTTCCTCGCGGAGAGCCCCCCGGCGTGGACCGAAACCCTACCCGGCGGAATGGCCCCTGGCGAGTACCATGCCAAGGACGACCTCGAGTTCGTCAACCAGCACTTCCAGCGCGAGGGCAGCCAGGCACAGCTACTCGTCGAGGGTGGTGTCGACGACGACGAGTTCCTCACGAGGGTCAACGAGACGCGGACCGACGCTGCGGACGACGACGGTATCGCGTACACGCTAGCGACCGGCGAAGCCGACATCCAGGACCCGCTCTCGACGATGGAACGGACCGCCAGACAGAACGAATCGTTCAACGAGTCGTTCACCGCGGCCGACACCGACGACGACGGGGTCCCCGACGAGAACGTCTCGGCGCTGTACGACCAGCTCTACGAGATCGATGAAGAAGCCGCGAGTCAGGTACTCCACCGGACCGACGGCGGGGAGTACCAATCGGCTCGGATGATCGTCGGCGTCGAGGGGGACGCAACTGCCAGCGAAACGACCGCCGAGATGCGGACGATGGCCGACGAGTTCGAAGACGGAAGCAACGGTCGCTGGAGTGCGATCGCCACCGGCGATCCGATCGTGAGCTACATCGTCGAACAGGACCTGTTAGACACCGTCCTCGAGAGTCTCGTGATCACGCTCGTCGCGGTGTTCCTGTTCCTCACCGCGGCCTACTGGCTGACCGGTGCCAGCGCCTCGCTGGGTGCCATCACCCTGCTTCCGGTCGCGTTCTCCGTCAGCTGGATCCTGGGAACGATGTACCTCATCGGAATGCCCTTCAACGTGTTGACGGGGATGATCACGAGCCTCACCGTCGGGCTCGGGGTCGCCTACAGCATCCACATCAGCGAACGCTACAGGCTCGAACTCGAGCGGCAGGGGAACGTCTGGTCGGCACTACAAACGACCGTCACCGGCACCGGCGGGGCGCTGCTCGGCAGTGCCGCGACCACCGTCGGCGGCTTCGGGACGCTCGCCTTCGCGATCCTCCCCGCGCTCCGGCAGTTCGGGATCATCACCGGGCTGACGATCACCTACGCGTTCCTGGCCAGCGTCGTCGTTCTCCCGACGCTGCTGGTGGTGTGGACGCGATACTTCGGACCGGACGTCTCGTTCGACACGTCGGGTGTGCAGTCGGAAACGGCGGCTGCGAGCGATGGCGGGACAGTCTCGGAGCAGGGTGACAGCGAGTGAGCGGCGATCAGAACGAGGCCGTCGACGCCTTCGAACAGTTGGGGCTTACCAGCTACGAGGCCAAAGTGTTCATCGCGCTCCACCGGCTCGGCGCGGGGACGGCGAGAGACGTCGCCGAGATCACGGACGTCCCGCGCTCGCAGGTCTACAGCGTCGCGGAGAGCCTGGAGAATAGGGGCCTGCTCGAGGTCCAGCAGTCGAACCCGATCCGGTACCGGCCGGTCAGCGTCGACGAGGCGCGGGACACCCTCCGGACCCAGTTCGAGCGCGAACGGGACCGGGCCTTCGAGTACGTCGAAACCGTCAAGAACGAGCCGACTGGCGAGGAGACCCAAGAGGATATCTGGACGGTTCGCGGTCGCAACCGGGTCGACGACCGAACCGCAGATATCCTCTCGCAGGCGGAAGGTCGGATCGTCTTCGGGACCCGTCTCCCGGAACTCGTCACCGACTCGATCGAACGGGCCATCGCGGAGCGCGCGGCGGCCGGTGTCGCGGTACTCGTCGTCAGTCGAACGAAAGCGGTTCATGACCGCTTCGCCGACATCGAAAACGTCGTCGTGGAACGTCCGCCACCACACCGATCGGACGACGAGCGGTCGGGACGAATCGTTATCGTCGACGACGATAGCATCCTCCTGAGCGTGATCGGCGACGGCAACGAGACCGCGTTCTGGAGTTCGGGCTCGCTGTTCGCCTCCGTACTGATCCAGCTGATCGAGGCCAGCGACGAAGTGCACGTAGAATAACGGAGACGCCCCGTCGTCGCACGCTACTCGAGGCGGTACCGAAGCAATGCCGCGATCCCGCCGAGATTGGAGAGCTGCTGACCGGGCGGGAACTCGCTCGAGAAGACCGTTACGTCGCCGCCTTTCTGTTCAGTCGTCCGGACGATGTCGTCGACGCTGATCGCCCACTCGCCGTCGGGACCGCGTTCTTTCTGTAATCGATCGTCGAGGACGAGCAGCCGTTCGATCGCGCCGAACTCGGCGGCCTGCTGGACCTGCTCGGGGCCGTACGCCGCCTTCGCGCCCTCGGCCATCCGCCGAGTGAGTTCATCGATGTACTCCGCCTCGCTCTCGATACGGGTCTCCTCCTGAACGTCCGCGACGGCCCCGCGTTTGAGCACCTCGTGGACGCCCCGGTCGCCGACGGCCGCCGTGTCGACCATCGTGATCAGCTCGGCTACCTCGGGCTCGTTCTCCTCGAGGTACTTGTACGCGTCTTGCTTCGTGAAGCCCGGACCGGCGAGGATGATCGCGTCGACCTCGAGGCGCTTAAGCACCGTCGCGAGCTCTTCGAACAGCTCCGAGCGGCCGCGGGCGTACTCGCCCTTGCCGGTCGTCCCGGTGATCGTCGCTCGCTCTTCGGTGCCGTACTGGGCGACCGAGTGGACGTGGGCTTGACCCTCCTCGACAGTGGCGATGGCGACGTCGGGGTTTTCTGTCGCTTCCTCGGCCTCCTCGAGTCGGGCCTTCTGATCCGGTTTGAACCGCTTCTCGATCGAGAGCTCGTCGCGCGCCTCGACGTTGAGCGTGTGGTGAAAGCCGAGTTGATCCTCGCGCGAGCAGGCGACGATCTCCCCGCCGACCCGCAACCGGTTGGCGAACTTGTGAAACTCGACGGTCTCGACGGCGATGGCGACCCACATGTGCTCGCGCTCGCCGCCCGTATCCCGCATCTGGTCGTCGTTGCGCTGAATGCGCCGGGTTGTGTCGCCCGCGACGCGATCGCCGGGCTCGAGGACGTACTGCAGGTGCCAGAGATCGTCCACGCTCTCCGGCACGACGGTGACCCGCTCGCGGCCACCCTCGACCTGCTCCCGGTCTTTGATCTGCATGGCCGTTCGTTCTCGGGATGTCGGTAAGTGCCCTGCGATCCGCGTGTGTGGCTGTCGTGGCCGACGCCGCGGGTTGGTCGTCGGTTCCTCCGGTGCACGAGGGAAGTCTCGATTCGGCGGCTGTTTATTTCATACAGTAACCCAACATACTCATATGAAATATAAAATATGCAGTAAAATGCGCTTTCAGCGTCTCTCTGGTAGGTTACTGATGTCAACGACTACCAACCCAGTGGCCGGAACGGAACCCGTCGAACCGACAGCGACCAGTCTCGGTCCCGACGAGAACGTGCTCGGTGCGATATCATACCTGTTTGCGCCCCTGACAGGCAGCCTCGTCTACCTCCTCGAGGACGACAACGAGTTCGCGCGCTTCCACGCCGCCCAGAGCATCGTCTTCGGAGTCGCCTCGATAGTGGTCTACGTGACGCTCAACATCGCGACGACGGTCATGGCGATGCTCGTCGGCGATCTGCTCTGCTTCCTGATCGCGGTGCTATCGTTCCTGTCGCAGATGGGACTCGGATTCGCCCTCCTGCTCGTCTGGCTCTACCTCCTGGTCACGGCCTTTCAGGGAAAGCGGACGAGCCTCCCAGTCCTCGGCTCGATGGCCGAAGAACACCTGCTCTGAGCCGCCGCTCGTTCGAGGGTACTAGACATGTTTGTAATACTAGTATATCGGATACCGATTGAACTGTGTCGCCGACAACGAACTAAATACGTCACTCTTCTTGGGCTAACGTGTCCGTGTAAAATCCAGTCACAGCAGCCGAAATTCACGAAAATTATTGTCGGTTGACATAGGTAGGGACTGACGCTATGCTCGCTGCAGACTTCTATTCGGGTATGAACCTGAGATACACGGCTCGGTTAGAAGACTTCGGCGTTCGTTCGCTCCTGACCCACGCGATCATGGCGATGACGTTTGCGGGTGCGGTCGTGACGGGGCTGTTCATCGACGGACAACTCGGGCTCGTCTCGTTCGTCGCATTTCTCAACTTCACGGCCGGCGTGTGGATCGCACAATCGATTCACTCCCTCGGGAACGCACGGACCGACGATTCGTACAACGGGATCATAGCGGTACTGCTCGACTCCACCGGCGAAAAAACCTTTCGCGGGCTCGATACCGGCCGACTGGCCCGACTCCTCACGTTGATTGCAGGCGTGACGGCAGTCTCACTGTTGGTCTCCGGAGAGGTTCTCTCCGGCGCGGTAGCGTCGATCGGTGCCGTCGCGATCGGTGCTGTCGCACTCGTAACTGCGATGGTCGGATTCCTGATCGCAATGGGCTCGGCGTTCGACGAATCCGAGCGTCGGGCGACCCGTACCACCGAACGCGAACGCAACCGTGGCGGGGTGGGTCAAGCAACCCACCAGCCAACCGAGTCCGACGACGGGTCCGCCGTCCGAATTTCGGTTCGAGAGGCACACGTGGACGAACCGGCGTCCGATCGCCGATAATCCAACGGCTCACGGCCGCTCACGCTCGAGTACGCAGGGATCACAGACGGTCAGTCCCTGAGCTCCTCGAGTTTCCCCTTTGCTTTCTCGAGACCGGATTCGAACGTCTCCTCGATCTCCTCGACGGAGCGTTCGACGTAGTGGACGCTCTCCTTGGGGACTCGGCGGACGACATCGTTGCCGTCGTCGTCGGTCCCGTACGCGAACAGCCAGTGATCCTGAAAGTAGGCGATTCGGTCGTTGTCGACGGTGACTCGCTCGACATCTTCGCCCGGCGTCTCGTAAACGATCGTCGCGGTGCCGAGCTCCGGCTCCGTGTCGGTGTCGGTATCAATGTCAACCATGGGCGGTGCATTCACGGTCGGTCGTGTAGTCGTGGACCCGGCAGATGCAGCCTGCATTCAAACGCTGGAAACACGAACCGTCGCAGCGACTTGCGTCTACACGATCAATGGGATCCAGACTCGGTCGAGGAGTTCGATTGCTCCTCCGCGTTCGTGTCGCGGACACCGCTGTCGTCCGTCGGCGTCGGTTCGGCCTGCTCCGCCTGATACGGTTGGGTGCCGGGACCGAGCGCCAGGAACACCACGAATCCGATCGCAACTACCATCGCGGCGAGGATAACCCACCCGATGACGACCGGTCCATCGAGTCCGCCAAGCACTGCGGAGACGGGTGTCTCGAATAGTGGTATCATCGACTGCGCTAGTTCGGGACCACCAATCAGTGTTGAGCCGTCTATGTCGGGGTCGCGCCCCGATCCCGAGCGACGCGGCATGAGAGTCACGCAGCCATCGTCGATCCGAGCGGATCGCCGCGGATGTGACTCACTCCTCGCTGATCCGACTGCCGCCCGGCGGCATGAAGTGCTGGATCCGGTCAGGGCTCGCGATTTTGCGGACGAACGTCTCGTCCTCGAACCGTTCCCGGAACGTGCGGTAGAGCCGCTTTGCCGTGTCGGCCTGTGCGTACCGGCCGGGCTCGAGTTCGATCGTCGTCACCGCCCGGTCCTCGATGGCCGACGACGGCCCACCAATCACTCGCGTGTACGGCTCACACTGAATGCCGACGGCCACGTCGACCGGCGTATCGCGGTAGTACGTCCGGTCGCCGCGGATCGCGAACCCGCCCTTCTCGAGGTACTCACCGCTCTCGGGAGTTTTCGTGACCTGATCGGAGTCGACGGCGTAGACGTCGCCAGCGTAGCGGCCGTCCTTCCAGACCGACGAATAAGAGACGGCGAACCGGGCGGCCTCCTCGATGCTCGACTCGGGGAGATCGATATCGCTCGAGGAGGCCTCGCTGGGATCGGTCGCCTTCAACACGGTGACGGGGGCGCCGTGGGCCTGCGTGTGCAAGACTGTGTCGCCCGGCTCGAGATACTTCTTGACGAGTTCCTCGTTCTGGTCGGCGTTGCGCCCGCCGATCACGAGGAAATCGTCGCTCGTCTTGAACCAGCGGAAGCGATCGAACCACGGTTCGTTCTCGCGGATCGGGACCGACGGCTCCGCGAGCCAGTCGCGTTGGGTGTCCTCGCCCTCCTCGTCGGACTCGTCTTCGTCCGCGCTCTCGCCGTCGTCGGCTTCCCACTCGTCACGGCGGCGCTTGGCGTCCTCGAGGTCAGCGCGGGTGTTCTCGATAGCCGCCAGCGCGCCCTCCTTTTTCTCCTCGACGCGCTTGGCCTCGGTGTAGAGCCGGTCGGCGTTCTGTTCGACGCCCTGCTGCGTGACGAGACTTATACGCTCGCCGTCGATATCGACGGTGACCGTCCCCTCGCTGCCGTCGACGTCAACGACCGCCTCGGCGGCCTCGATACCGCGGTCGGCTCCCTCCTCGAATCGCTCCCTGATCTCGTCCCACGGGCGATCCTGCTGCCGGGCGTTCTGGATCGTCGAGAGGATCTCGTCGACCAGTCCGTACTCGGCGTAGAGCAATTCGGCCTGCTCGCGCAGTGAGTCGGCCTCCTGCTCGAATCCCTCGATCGCCCCTTGCTGTTGCTCGATGATCCGCTCGTGTTTGGCGATCTCCGACCCGAAATCCGGCCGTTGGTCGGTCGGGTCCGGCTCCTCCTCGTCGTCCAGCTCGAGCCGGAAGAAGTAGTCGTCCAGCGCGCTCAGGAACGAATCGTACGGTTCCGCGGCGAGTTCCGAACGCTCCTCGAGCGGGAACGGGGTCACGTCGACGACGTGTGCGTCGGTGGCATCGGCGTCACCGGTCGCGGCGTCGTCGACGTTGCCGTCCGGTCCGTTCTCGGCGTCCTCGTCGTCTTCGTCACCGCCCTCGAGGTAAAGTCGCGGGTCGAAGTTACCGTTCCGGATGTCGAGCGCGAGCCGCTCGATCGCTTCGTAGAGCCGATCGTAGACGTCCTCGTCTGCGTCCGGAATGTCCAGTCCCTTCTCGACGCCGGCGCGGGTACACAGCTCCTCGGCGTAGAAGCCACCGAAGTTGAGTTGCGTCGCCAGCGTCCGGACGACGTCCGTATCGGAGTCGTTCATCTCGTGATCGAACGCCTCGCGGGAAATCGTCAGCGGGTTCGTCCGGGAGTCGGGGAACTCGTAGCGCGACCCCGGGACGACGGTGCGGGATTTGAGCCGGACGGTCTCGAGGCAGTCGATCACTTCGTACTCGCCGTCGGTGACGGCGACGTTGCCCTGCCCGAACAGTTCGACGATGATCCGGGTCGTGCCGTCGTCGCGTTCGAAGACGAACTCGAGGATGCGGTCGAACTCGTACTGCTCGACGCCGGCGAAGTCGGCGCCGGAGAGGCGGTTGCGGAGCATCATCGCGAACTGGGGCGGGCGGCCGGGGGCGTCGGGAACGCGCTCGGGGGCGACCGTGTGGGCTCGCTTGGTTTCGCCAACCTCGATGATCAGTTCCGTACGGCCGCGGTCGAAGTCCCGCATCTTGAGCCGGACGAGGTCGTCGCCGTAGAGATAGGCCTTGTCCAGCTTCGCACCCTCGTAGGCCCCGAGTTCCCCGACGAGGGCGGCAAGGTCGACGCTGGTGAGTTCCCGCTTTGGATCCATACCTCACACTGCCCGTCCCGGTCAAAAAGACGTGTCGCTCCGACGCTGTGGCCGTCACCCTGCTTCGGGGAAGCGAGGCACCGATCGTCTCGGAGCGTCTGCGAACGCGCTAGCCGAGGTCGGGAGGGCGTCGAACACGCCGGTCGGTGTCGGAGGACATCGAACACGCCAGTCGAGGTCGGAAAGCCTAATCCGCGCCGGTGCCGAATATCGAATATGCACGACGCTGGCTGTGGCACTACTCGTGATTCGGCCGGACTGATCTCGCGTGACTGGGTTCGGTGCCGATCGCGGACGTCACGCGGAGGACGACACGCATGAGCGCGGGCGACGAGGTGCCGTGGACGGATGTCTCCCGATTTCCCGACTTCCTCGAGCACCTCGAGGCGGAGGGCGGGGCCACCGTCCAGGGGATTATCGATCGGATCGACGCCGACATCGACATGGACGGGATGGCCTACCACGACCGAGGCATCCGCGCCCCGGGCTACGACGCCACCTTCGTCCCGGAACCCGAGGGGTCGCGGGTCCTCCCGGCGTTCAGCGTCGAGGTCCACACTATCGGCCCACGGAGCGTCTGGGCGGTATTCGACGCGACGCGCTCCTGGGATTTCTACCTCCTCCAGGCGGACGACATCGCAGCCATCGCCTGGGTGAGCGACGAGGAGTTCAACGCCGAGGAAGCGGGGCTGTTCATGTCGAAACACGACGCGCTCGCCGCGGGCCGGTTCTCCTTCGGGACGTTCATCTACGCCGACGAGGAGTGGGAGGAACAACGCGAGTTGATCGAAGGCACGGACGCGCCAGCGTTCCTCCAGCGGGACGACGGCAGTACCCTCGTGCCGACCAGCCAGTCCGATTTCTACGACGTCGTCAACTCGACGCCCGAGGACTTCCGCACGAACGGCGGCGGCGCCCCCTCCCACCTCGGCCTGCTCGAACTCGAGGTCACGATCGACTGACGACCTACGACCGCCACAACCGACCGTACACGGCAATCGGGGACCGCGAAGTGCCCGACCGCGTCCCAGTCACAAGCGGCAGTGTGTCCCCCGATCGCAAACGTTTTCGAGGAGGCGGCGAACCGAACCCGTATGTCACCGCTCGGTGAGGTAGTCCTCGTCGCCACGATCGCGGGCTGTACGACCGGGATCGGTGCGCTTCCGCTCTTACTCACCGACCGGATCAGTCATCGCGTCTACGACGGCTCGCTCGGCCTCGCCGCCGGCATCATGGTCGGCGCTGCCGTCTTCGCACTCGTTCTCCCCGGCCTCGAACTCGGCCCGCCACTCGAGGTCGTCGCCGGAATCCTGGCGGGCGGCGGGTTCTTGCTCGCGGTCAACGCCATCGTCCCGCACCTGCATCTCCTGTTCCGCGGTGAGCAGGTCGAAGGCAGGTCGGCGATGCGCGATCCTGCGGGCGAACTGCCGTCGGACGAGGCCCAATCCGACGATGCCCCCGTCCGCGATGGGGGCGGCGACGACCTGCGTCGGGCCGCGCTGGTCGGCGGGGCCGTCACCATTCATAACGTTCCCGAAGGGCTGGCGGTCGGGATCGCGTTCGCCAGCGGTGAAACGGCACTCGGGGTCGCCATTGCGACGGCGATCGCCGTCCAGAACGTCCCCGACGGGTTCGCGATGGCCGTCCCCGCGGTCAGAGCCGGGGTCTCGGCACCGCGAACGCTTCTCTACACGACGATCTCTGGCGGCGTGCCGGAACCGATCGCCGCGGCCATCGGCTTCTCGCTGGTCGCAGTCGTCTCCGGCCTCTTCCCCATCGCCGCCGGCTTCGCCGCGGGCGCGATGATCGCCGTCGTCTTCCGAGAACTCATCCCCTCGAGTCACGGCCACGGCTATGCCGACACCGCAACGGGGGCCTTCGTGCTCGGGTTCTCGATCATGCTGGTGGTAGATACCGTCCTCGCCGTCTGAATCGACAGTTTCCCTGTCCACCGGCGCGATCGGTATCGGCCCATCGTCACCGTTCCGAAATGGTTTTGGATTGATTTATCCAGCTTCGGGTATGGTCACTCGAGAGAACAAGGTCATCGCCGCCGCGTTCGTCGGCTTCGTCGCTGCCATCGTTGGCGGCGCAGCCCTCGGTCTCGAGGGGCCGATTTTCGGTGCACTGGTCCTCGTCGCGATTCCGATCCTCGGGCCGCAGCTCTATCTTGCCGCCACCAGCGACGACGGGGTCGCGCCCGTAACCCGGATCCGCGTGAGCGTACTGCTCAGTCTCGTTCTGCTCGGGCCGATCGCTATCACTGGGTCCGGCCGCGAGCGAACGGTCGTCGGGGCGATCCTCTTCGTCCTAATCGTTGGACTCCTCGCGTACGAGTTCTACGGATACCGGAGTCGAGCAGTCGATTGCTGACGCCACCCGAGACACTGACCGCGGTTTCTCGAGCGACGTGGTGGGGATCGGCGCGCTCGAGCGAGAGGCAATTGCGGTGTGCCGCTGTCGGAGTGGGGAGTTGACAACGGTGCCGACAGGTGTCGGCAGCCGATACTACACCCTAACTCACCATAAAATTTTTCTGGTGTAGAAGTGAATGATATAGAGGCGCGAATCAGATGCGTTTGCTGACGTACGGTCCGTCCTGATGGTAGCCGAGCTTGTTCCGATAGTACTCTCGAGCGCCGATACCGGAGATGACGCTCAGCTTGTCGTAGCCGGCGTCGGCGGCGAGTTCCTCGGCGCGGTCCATCAGACGGCGGCCGTAGCCCCGATGCTGGTGCTGGTCCGTCTCGCTCTCGCTTCCCATCGTCACTTCCGAGCCGTAGACGTGAAGTTCCCGGATCAGCGCCGTGTTCTCGAGTTCGGGCCGGACCGGCGTATTCGGGAACCGGAGCCGGCAGAAGCCGACGAGGAGGTCCTTCTCGAAGTCCTCGAAGGAAATGAAGTGCTCGGTGCCGCCACAGGCCTCGTAGCTCATCACGTCGAGTTCGATGTCGTCCGGCTCGTCGTCGTGCATTCCGGCCTCGCGACAGCGGATACACTCACACTCCCAGCCGTGTTCATCCATCCGCTTGCGAGCGAGCTGTCGAAGGTTGGACTTCCAGACGCCGGCGTCGATGAAGTCCGCCGGAATATCTCGCTGAACGCGCTGGAGCCGGGTGTATCGGGGGATCATGTCCTTGATCTCCGCGATCAGATCCGCGGCCTCGTCGTTCCCCAGGGGCTCGTACTCGTCTTTATGCCACCAGTCGTAGGTCGCGGTGCCCCGCACCACGAGGGTCGGATAGATCTTCAGGTAATCGGGCTTCCACTGCTCCTGTTCGAAGAGCCGCCGGAAGTCCTCGAGACACATCTCTTTCGACATCCCGGGCTGGCCCGGCATCATATGGAAGCCGACCTTGAACGCCGAGTCCCGCAGCCGCCGGTTGGCGTCGATCGATGCCTGTGCGCCGTGGCCGCGGTGCATATCCCTGTTGATCCGCTCGTAGGTCGTCTGGACGCCGACCTCGACTTTCGTTCCGCCGAGATCGAGCATTCGATCGATCTGCTCGGGATCGCACCAGTCGGGCTTCGTCTCGAACGTCGTCCCGATGTTGCGGATGTCCGCGGTCTCGTTTTCCGCGATGACGTCCTCGAGGTACTGCCACTCGTGTTCGTCGGGATCCTCGGCGAAGCTAACCCCTTGTGCCGGCTCGGGCTCCTTGTCGACATCGTAATCGTTCATCGCCTCGAGCGCACGCTTGACGAACCACTCCTGATAGTCGTGGCTGCGGGCGGTCATCGTCCCGCCCATCAAGATTAGTTCGACCTTGTCGACGGGGTGGCCGATCTGGCGCAGTTGCTCGAGTCGCAGCGTCACCTGCCCGTAGGGGTCGTACTCGTTTTGCACCCCGCGGGCGGCGGCGGGCTCCTCGCCCGTGTAGCTCTGTGACGACGAGAACTCGGAGTCGGGGCCGCCGGGGCAGTAGAGACACTTGCCGTGGGGACACCGCTCGGGCGACGTCATGATCGCGACCGGCGAGACGCCCGACGCCGTCCGGACCGGCTTGCGCTGGAGCACGGGTTCTAGGTCCTCGCGGTGCTCCTCGGGCGCGTAGTCCAGCAGTTCGGAGTTTTTGGGCACCTTGGGTGCCGAGTGCTCCGAACAAGCCTCGAGTTTGGCCTTCTCGACCTCGTCGCGCTCGACCTCGCCGGCGAGAATCCGCTCGACGAGCGTCTTACAGACCCGCTCGAACGCTTCGGTTTCGGTCGGTTCTGGCGTCTCGGTACTCACTACACGTGATTCGTCGCCGTTCGCGAATAAGCGTGTCGGACTCGCCGATCGGAAACGGCCGGGTCGGGGCCTGAGTGAGCGTCGCCCACTGCCCCACAGCGATTCCCACAACAGTTCCGCCGACCGAAAGGTAACCGTTTAAGGGCGGTCTCACCCTATCCTCGGCGTACTGAATGTCTCCCGACCTGGCGGTGGTCGTCGCCGCGGTCGCACTGCCGTTCGTCGCCGCAGCACTGACGCCGGTGTTCTTTCGCGTTCTCGGTGAGGGAACCGGGTTCGCGGGGACAGTCGTTGCACTGTCATCGTTCGGCCTGCTGGCCACACAGTACGGGAGCGAGGGCAGCGTCTCCCTCGAGTGGATCCCGTCTCTCAATATCGCGCTCCGGTTCTACGTGGACGGCTGGGCGCTGCTGTTCGCGCTCTTGGCGTGTGGGATCGGCGCGCTCATCTTCACCTACTCGCCGGCGTACATGCACGGAGAGTCCGGCCTCGTCAGATACTACGCCGCCCTGCTCGCCTTCATGGGATCGATCGTCGGCGTCGCGCTCGCCGCCGACCTGGTCGCAATCTTCCTCTTCTGGGAACTCACCAGCCTCGCGTCGTTCGTCCTGATCGGTTACTACACCGCCGACGACTCCTCGCAGTACGCTGCCCGGATGGCCATGTTCATCACCGTCGGCGGCGGCCTCTTCTTGCTCGTCGGGCTCCTCTTGCTCTCGATCGTCGCCGGCGACGTGCTCGGTCCCGGTGCCGCGTTCAATCTCGCCGCAATGCTCGAGGAGTCCGACGCGATGGCGGCAGCCCTCAGAGAACGCGGGCTGTTCCTGCCGGTGTTGGGATTGCTCGCGATCGGCGCGGGGACCAAGTCCGCGCAGGTCCCGCTGCACTTCTGGTTGCCTAACGCGATGGCGGCACCCACGCCCGTCTCGGCCTTCCTCCACTCCGCGACGATGGTCAAGGTCGGCGTCTACTTCATCGGCCGCGTCCGTCCGATGCTCGTCGGCCCCGAGTGGCTCTTCCTGTTCGCGACGCTCGGCCTGACGACGATGACCGTCTGTGCGATCATGGCCGTCGCGTCGACGGACATCAAGGAACTGCTCGCCTACTCGACGGCGAGCCATCTCGGGCTGATGGTCGCCGGTTTCGGTTTCACCTCTGTCTACGGCGCTGAGACCGGCGTCTTCCACTTGTTCAACCACGCCTTGTTCAAGGCCGCACTCTTCCTCGTCGCTGGTATCGTCGCCCACGAGGCTGGGACTCGAGAGATCGACAAACTCGGCGGGCTTCGCCACGATCTCCCGGTAACGGCGGTGATCACCACGGTCGTCGCGCTCAGCATGGCCGGCATCCCGCCGTTCAACGGCTTCTACTCGAAGGAACTGCTCTTCGAGGCCGCCGTCGAGGCGAGCCACCACCACGATATCGGGCTACTGGGCGTGCTCTATCCGGCCGTCGCCGTCTTCGGCAGCATCTTCACCGTGCTCTACTCGCTGCGATTCCTCTCGCTGTTCTTTGGTGACCGCCCCGAGGCGCTGGGCCACGTTCACCGACCGCCCGTCACCCTGCTCGTTCCACCCGCCGTGTTGGCACTGCTCGCCGCGGTTGTCAGCGTCGACCCCCAGATCGCGGTGGACGCGATCGTTCAATCCGGGCTCGAGGCGACGGCGGTCGATCCCCAGGAGATGCACGTCGGACTCCCGACATCGTACTCGACCCCGGTGGGGATGAGCGCCGTCACGATCGGCGTCGGCCTCGTCGCGTACCCGTTCTACGGACGTATCCACGATGGCGTTCGCGGAGTCGTGGGTGCGACATCGCCGATCCGCCCGAACTGGTGGTATGACGTGATCGTCGAGGGACTCTCCGACGAGGGCCGGTCGTTCGCCGAGTACGTCCACGACGGCCACCTCCGAACCTACGCGTCGTGGACGCTGGGTGCGACCTGCGCGCTCGCACTTACCGGATTCGTCGCGGCCGGGGCCATCGCACCGGCCGAGTTCGGCCTCGAGGCCACCGTCCCCATCGCGCTCGTGTTGCTCGTCGCGGTGATCGGCGCGGTCGCGGTCGCGCGCTCCGACTCGCACATCGCGGGCGTCCTCACCCTCTCGATTCTCGGGTTCATGGTCGCCATCTTCTACATCCTCGCGAGCGCGCCGGACCTCGCGCTGACCCAGCTCGTCGTCGAAACGCTCGTGCTCGTGATCTTCCTGCTCGTGATCGAGGAGATTCCCGAATCCGACGTGATCGGAATCGGAAACGTCGGGGTCGTCGTCCGTGACGCCGTCCTCTCGGTCGCCGTCGGCGTGACCGCGTTCGTCACGGTCCTCGTCTCGACCGGTGTGCGTCCGGACGGCTCGAGCGACATCGCCCGCTATTACGCCGAACAGGCTGTTCCCGAAGGCGGCGGCAGCAACATCGTCAACGTGACCCTCGTCGACTTCCGCGGCTTCGACACCCTCGGCGAGCTCGCCGTGGTCGCGCTCGCTGCGATTTCGATCCTGACGCTGATCGTCATGCGCGGCCGCGGGGACAACGACGAACTCACTGATATGCCGGCCGACGGCGAATTGTCCGACGACGAACTGACGGATGATGAACGGACCGGAACCCGCAGCGACGGCGGAACGTCCGGAGGTGCAGACGAATGACGACGGTCATCATGCGGACGACCGCTCGAGCGATCGTGCCGATCATCCTGGTCGTCGCGATCTCGCTGTTCTTCGAGGGGCACAACCTCCCCGGCGGCGGGTTCATCGGCGGCGTCCTCACCGTGACGGCCTTCGCGATCGTCTACATGGCCTTCGGGCTGGACTTCCTCGAGCGGGGAGTCCTCGGCCGCGATGTCGATCCCGGAAAGGGCCCCTCTCGGGACCGCGTCGTCGTGGCCTATCGCCGCCTGTTCGCCTACGGGTTCGCGATCGCAGTCGCCAGCGGCCTCGCGCCGCTGCTGTTCGGTCGATCGTTCCTCACGCAGACGTTCGTCATGCTCGAGGGGGTCCCGATCTACGATCACCTCGAGGTCGCGAGCGCGCTCGCTTTCGACTTCGGCGTCTACTGCGTGGTCGTCGGTGGACTGCTCACGATCCTCTCGGTGGTGGGTGCGGAATGACGGCGGTCGTCCTCGCAGCCACGGTCGGCGCGCTGTTCGCCATCGGGACCTTCCTGCTCTTGCGGCGGGATCTGATCAGAATCGTCTGGGGACTGGCGATCATCAGCCAGGCCGCGAACGTCTACCTGCTGTCGATGGGTGGGATCGCGCCGGCGACCGCCGACTCGGTGCCGATCCTCGCCGGCCACGGCGAACACGTCCCGCAGACGGCCGATCCACTGGTCCAGGCGCTCGTGTTGACCGCCATCGTTATCGGGTTCGGGATGACCGCGTTCGCGCTCGTCCTGTCGTATCGGGTGTACGAGGAACACGGCACGCTGGACGTGACGGAACTCGGTGATCGCGAATGACAGCGATCGAGACAGCGATGGCGACGACGACGCCGACGACGGTGATAATGACTGATCGAAAACGGACGCTGACGGCAGCGACGGGTGATCGCCGATGACGGCGACACCCGTCGGCACGGAATCGACACTCGTGATCGCGCCGATGATAGCCGTCCTCGTCGCGGCCGTCGGGACGCTGTTACTTGGCCGACACTCGCGGGCTCGAGCAGCCGTCAGCCTCGCCGGCGGGGCGGGCTACGCGATCGCGGTCGCGGCGATCGACTGGTATATCATCCTCGCGCCGGACGCGCCGGGGATCGCGACCTATCAGGTCGGCGACTGGCCGGCGCCGTTTGGCATCACGCTCGTCGCCGACGGTCTCTCGGCGTTCATGCTGACGATGGTTGCGATTCTCGGCGTCGCATCGCTGGTCTTCTCGACCCGGCACCTGCCCGGCGGCGAGGAACGAAGCTACTACTTCCCGCTCTTTCACTTCCTCGCGCTGGGCGTCACCGGGGCCTTCCTTACCGGCGACCTGTTCAACCTCTTCGTCTGGTTCGAGGTCATGCTGATGGCCAGTTACGTCTTCGTCGCCTACAGCGGCGGCCCCCAGCACACCCGCGCCGCGTTCTGGTACGTCTCGCTCAATCTGCTGGCCAGCGCGATCTTTCTGCTGGGTGTCGGTGGCATCTACGCGACGACGGGAACGCTCAACATGGCCGATCTCGCCCAGCGACTCGCGGAGCCGGCGGCCTACGGCCTCGAGCCCGTGCCGGTCGTCGGCCTGCTCGGCTTGCTCCTGTCCGTGTTCGCGATCAAGGCCGGCCTCGTCCCCTTCCAGTTCTGGATCCCGACAGCCTACCGGGCCGCGCCGCCCCAGATCACCGCGCTGCTGGCCGGCGCGACCAAAAAGGTCGGGATCTACGCCATCATCCGCCTCTCCTTTACCGTGTTCGCCGGCGCGGAGGTCGCCGTCAACCTCCCGCTCCCACTGGTGGACGTCTCCATTGCGGGCGACTCGCCGCTGCCGTTCGTCGGCGCGGCCCTGTTCCTCATGGCCAGCGCGAGCATCCTCCTCGGCGGCATCGGAGCCGTGGGCCGTGACTCGCTGGAGGGTGTCTTCGCCTACTCGAGCATCGGCCAGGTCGGCTTCATCGCGATCCCCGTCGCGATCGCGGCGACGACGACGGCTCCGGGCCTGCGGAAGTTCGCCATCATCGCTGCGCTGGTGTACGCGCTGAATCACACGCTGGCGAAGGGGCTCCTCTTCCTCGCCGTCGGGACGGTCAAGTCGGCGACGAGAACGAGTCGGTTCGCCGACCTCGGCGGGCTGGCGAGTCGCTCGCCGCCGCTGGCGATCTCGGTGTTCGTCGGCTCGCTCGCCCTCGTCGGCATTCCGCCGCTCTCGGGCTTCTTTGGCAAGTTCCTCGTCTTCGACGCCGCGGCTCGAGCGAGGGCCGGCCCCGTGATCGTCCTCCTGCTCGTCGGGTCGCTACTGACTATCGCCTACGCCACCCGAATGTGGAATCAGAGCTTCTGGGGCGCGCAGACGCCGGCCGTGGAAGCGGCGACAATCGATTCCGTCCAGGTGGCCGTTCTCGTGGTACTCGCGGCGACCATCGTCGCGGTCGGCGTCGGCTTCGAGCCGGTCTACGAGTTCGCGGAAGCCGCCGCGGAGGCCGCGCTCGACACCGAGGGATACGTCGATGCCGTCGATCCCCAGGACGCGAGCGAACTGACCGACTCGAGCGGCGGCGGCGGAGGTGACCACTGATGCGAGTCCGAACCTGGCCGGCGGCTGGCGTCGTCTTCGCGATTCTGTGGGTGTTCGTCGTCGGACAGGCACTCACGCCCGTCTCGCTCCTCCGAGGGTTTCTCGCGGGGCTGATCGTCGGACTTCCCGTTGCGTTCGTCTTCAGACGGCTGTACGGGAAGTACGTCGACCTCGGACACGGCATCCGGGTGCTTCCCTACGCCGGGCTCTATCTCGGCGCGTTTACCTGGGAACTCCTGCGGGCGAACCTCGACGTCGCCTACCGGGTGCTCTCGCCCGGCATGCCGATCGAACCCGAGGTGATCCTGGTGCCACTCCGGGTCGAGTCCGATATCGCGATCACCGTCATCGCCAACAGTATCACGATCACGCCCGGAACGGTGACGCTTGACTACGACGACGAGACGAATTCGCTCTACGTTCACGGCGTCAACGGCCGCGATCCCGAAGCAATCGCCGAACCGATCCGAACCTGGGAGGACTACGCCCTCGAACTGTTCGACGAAGACGCGTCGCCGTCCGATCCGCCGCCGGACATCGTCGTCTCCGGCGGGGAAAGAGACAGTACCGCGGACACCCAAAGCGGAGGTGTCGACGATGACTGAGGCGACCCCGGCCGTCCTCGAGACCGCCATCAACGGCGCGCTGATCCTCGTTAGCGGGCTCTGTGTCCTCTGTGGGTATCGCGTCATTCGAGGACCGACGAACCCGGACCGCGTCGTCGCGCTCGACGCCATCGCGACGAACGTCGTCGCGATCGCCGTCCTGTTCGCACTGCTGACCGACCGGGGCCTGTTCATCACCGTGAGCCTCGTGCTCGCGATTATCGGCTTCATCGCGACCGTCGCCGTCGCCAAGTTCGTCACCGACGGCGAGGTGATCGAGTGATCCACACCGCCGTCGTCGTCGCGCTGATCGTCGTCGGGGTCTTCTTCCTGACCGTCGGGACGATCGGCCTGCTCCGCCTGCCGAACGTCTACAACCGGATGCACGCCACGAGCAAGCCCACGACGCTCGGAACCGCCGCGATCTTTCTAGCCGGCTTCGTCCACTTCGGCCCCGGGGGAGAGGGGCTGACCGCGCTGATCGGGATCGGTTTCCTCTTCCTGACCGTCCCGACCGGCTCGCACATGATCGCTCGCGCCGCCGAGCGGATCGGCATCCCGTTCCTCGGGAGTGTCACCTGGCCCGACCCGAACGCGGTCGAACGGCCGGAGCGATCCGAGGAATCCGAGCGTGTCGATCGGCCCGACCGCACCGAGCGATCGGACGAGACCGAACCGACCGACGACTGAAATTTCCGTCAGCGTTCGTACTCGAAGTCTCGATTTTCGTCCTGCTCTCGGTCGCCGTCCCGATCCCGATTTCGGGACCGCTCTCGCGTCCACTCCTCGGCGTCCTCGAGCGTCTCCGTATCCAGTAGCCGCTCGAGTTTGCGCTCGAACTGCTCGTCGGTCAGTTCGCCGGCGGCGTACCGTTCGCGAAGGGTCTCGAGGGCGTCACGTGTGCTTGTCTCGGAGTCGGTAGCCGTCGTCTCGGATTCCGAAACCGTCTCCGATTCGTCTGTGCCCACGTAGTCGTCGGCCCACTCGCGCTGGTCTTCCTTGTCGCCGAACAGTATCGCGACTACCGGGACGACAGCGATGTAGCCGACGAGCAACGCCGCGAGCCACCACGACTGGCCCGTGAACATCGCGCCGAGCCAAAACGCCGTCACGAGCAGCGACGCGATCCCGGTCGCGTTCTCCCGAATCCGGCTCCATGGACCGTCCCCAGAGCGCTCGCGATCGCTCCCCTCGATCGCATCCATACGCATTCTTCGCGCCGATACGGGAAATACGTTATCGGTCCGAAATATCGTCGAATCGATTTCGACACAGCGGCGCAGCTATCCGATTCGGTGGACGACGGGAAGGAACGAGTTTACGCGAGCGTCTCGCCGAGCGCCTCGAGGGCGGCCTCGCGCACTGCATCGCGTGCGCCGGGCAGGAACTCGACGTGACCGTCGCGGCCGCCGACGACGCTGACGCCGCCGTTGGGAACCGCCTCGGCGATCGCCTCGCCGAGATCGCGCACGTTCACGGCGTCGGTCGCGCGGACGTGCAGTTCGTCGTCGCCGACGCCGAGCGTGACGTACGGCGGATCGACTCGATCGCGCTCGCTGCGGTGGAGCGCGTCGAGCAGCAGGATCGTTGTCGGGAAGTTATACCGGTGCGTGAACGCGTCCGTGTCGAGCACGGAGACGGTTACGCCGTTGACGCCCCGAACCGAGAGGTTCTCGCGGGCCGTCTCGAGTTCGGTCTCGAGCTTGTCGCGGAACTGCTCGGAGACGTGGGCGGCCAGATCGCCGTTTCGAGGCCGGTCTGACTCGTCACCGTCGCCAAACAGCAGGTCGATCACGAGTTCGCGCTTGTCCTTGTAGGACTGGTAGTAGGCCTCGAGTGCGACTGCTTCGCGCCGTTCCGAGACGCCGGTTTCGTCGTAGCCGGCTTCGGTCGCCAGTTCGAGGTACTCCTCGGGCGTGTCCTCCCAGTAGCTGACCGCGGGGAGATGCTCGAGGTCGTCGCGAACGTCGTCGTTGACGTGCGCGGCGACGTTGGTTGCCAGCGCAGTCGAGGTCACGTCGGTGACGTCGGCACCGGCGAGCGACGGCGCGACGGCGATATCGACGGCTTCGCCGACCTCGTCGTCCGCTCGACTGTCGTCGATGACGACCGAGTCAGCGTCGTACAGCGAAAGCAGTTCGTAGCCGTCGGTGGACTCGATCGTCGAGCCGGCGTCGACCAGGACGACGAGCGGGAATTGCTCGCCGTGACGGTCTCGAGCCTGAAGCATCGAGGTAACGTCGCTGGTCGCCGCGTCCATATCGTAGACGCGGCCGTCAAGCGGACGACGCTCGAAGTAGTGGTACTCCGCGTCCTCGCGGGTGTGCTTCTCGCGGATCAGCGGGAGGACGGCCCGCTCGATGGCGGCACCGGCGACGTAGCCGTCGGCGGTCGCGCCGTGGCGAACGATAACCGGGCGCGCTTCCATGACGGCGCGGCGGATCGCGGTCGCCGCGTCGGCAATCTCGTCCTCGACGGCCGCCACCGCTTCGTGGTCGGCCAGCGGCGCGACGTCGGCCGGTCGCGCTTCGCGCTCGATCGCGCTCTCGAGGCGGTCGACGATCGTCTCGCGCGCTTCGTCCTCGAGAATCTCGAGGGATTCGGTCTCGACCTGCAGGTCGCCGTGGTGACGTTCGACTTCGCCCTCCAGTGCGACGACGTCCTCGAGTTCGACGGCGGGGTAGGCGCGAACGCCGGCCTCCTCGAACGCCGCACACTCGACGGTCCCGGTCTCGTCGCGCAGTTCGAAGACCGTCGGACCGCTGGTCTGACGAACGCCGGTGATCTCGCCCTCGAGGCGGACGATGCTGCCGACCTTGTTTTCGATGGACTCGATGGTCGTTCGCGTGAGCGCGGGTTCCGACTCGGACTCGGGTTCGGTGTCGACGGCGTCGTCGGTCGCCGGCGTCGATGCGGCGGCGGACTCGGTTGCGACGGAACCGCTGCTCGCCACGGCACCGGCCGCTTCCGCGGCCGCGGGTTGCCCGTCGTCGACGGATTCCGTCTCCGGTTCCGATTCGGACTCGGTATCCTCGGGGGACGCCTGCAACTCGCCCGCCTTGGCCGCTCGGTCGTCGGTGAGCTCCTGGTCGCTCTCGTCGCTCGTCGCGGCGGGTGATTCGTCAGGCGTCTCGGTGGACGACTCATCGGTTGGTTCGGTCGTCGTCTCAGCGGACGACTCATCGGCGTCGGTATCGTCCTCGAACTCCTCGGGACGGTATTCGTCGTCAGCAGTTTCGATCAACTTGCCGCGGAACTCGCGTTCACGCTGGCGGATCGACCAGCCGAGGTCGACGTTGCCGTTGTCTCGAACGTCGAGCACCTGGACGAAGACGTCGTCCCCTGGCTCCCAGTCGAGACTTTCGAGTCGTTGGTCGAGTTCGCTTCTATGCAACAGGCCGGTGACGTGGTCTCCGATGTCGACGAAGACACCGAAGTCGGCGTAGCCGTCGACGGTTCCCCGATAGTAGCGATCGGGGGTGAGCTGTGAGGCGGTCGTGCCGCGAAATTCGAAAACAGCATCCTCCTCGTGGCTCTGACAGATCTCGCCGTCAACGGGTGTGCCGCAGATGATACAGTTACCCATCTACTCGAACCAAGCAGTTTCGCCCTAAAACGGTTGTCGGAATGCGTTCGTGACAGAAGTTGCGATCGCGAGCGCGATATCGGGCCGCCGTCAGTCGAAAACCGGTGATTCATCCTCGAGCGCCTCGATATCGTCGACGATCTTCCGAACGTCTTCCGGAAACAGCGAGATCTGGATCTCGTTGTCGTCCTCGTCCTCGAAGACGAGTTTGACGCGCTTGTCGCCGAACTCCCTGGCCTCGGCGTCGTCGACATCGAACAACTTGACCGTCGCCGCCTTGTTGTTCGGACCGACGTTCTTGATCGCGCCGTCGTTCAGCTCTACCATGAACTCCTCGAGCGTGAGTGCGAGCATGGTCGGGGTACGGGCCGGGGGTAAAAAACGACACGGCATTGCCGCAGTGGAGTGCTGCCGGACCATTGCCGCAGCGTCCACAGTGGTCTGGCCGCTGATCGTCGCGGATCGCCTGGAAATCGCAGCAAAACCGTCGACCGCGGTGGAAGACGATCGGTTGGAACGCGATCCCAGACCGCATGCGTGGTGTGTCAGTTCGCGTGCGGCTTTTTATCGTTCCGGAAACGGACGTATAAACATTGGTGATCGTATACGCTTGCAACGGGCGGTCAACAAGTCATTGACTGTCGTCTCCCCGAACCGAGAATCGGCCTCCGGGGCGGGAATCGATCGACCGATCGCAGATTGAGCCCCGACGGAGTACGCAGCGTCCGCCTCGCTCACTTTTAAGTCGCCATCGGACCAACGACTCGAGTGGTATGGAACTCACCTGGCACGGCCACTCGACGTGGCACGTCACCGTTGGGGAAACGACGCTACTGATCGATCCGTTCTTCGATAACCCGAAGACGGACCTCGAGCCGGCCGACGTGGAGACGCCGGATTACGTGCTGTTGACGCACGGCCACGCGGATCACATCGCCCACGCCGGCGAGTTTTCGGATGCGACGCTGGTCGCGACGCCGGAACTGGTCTCTTACTGCGAGGAGGAGTTCGGCTTCGAGGACGCGATCGGCGGGATGGGCATGAACCTCGGCGGCACCGTCGAATGTGGCGACGCCTACGTCACGATGGTTCGCGCCGACCACACGAACGGGATCATGACCGAAAACGACGCGAGCGGCGGGATGCCCGCCGGCTTCGTCGTTTCGGATACGAAGCCCACGCAGGTCAGCGACGAAGAGTCGACGGCCTTCTACCACGCCGGCGACACCAGCCTCATGACCGAGATGCGCGAGGTCGTCGGCCCGTACCTCGAGCCCGACGCCGCTGCGGTGCCGATCGGCGACCACTTCACCATGGGACCCTGGCAGGCCGCCGTCGCCGTCGACTGGCTCGACGTCGATCACGCCTTCCCGCAACACTACGACACCTTCCCGCCGATCGAGCAGGACCCGGAGGACTTCGCTAGCGAAGTCAAAGCGACCGGCAGCGACGCCGAAGTCCACGCTCTCGAGGCCGACGAACCGTTCGAACTCGAGCCCTGAGCCGGCGGCGACGACCGGTCCGATCGTCGGGCGGGGAACCCAGGGTCGACCGCTCGCGCTTTTCGTTCATCGTCTCCCGTTTTTCAGCACCCGGTCACCGTTTCTCCGAGCCGACCACCGCGTCTACCGTCGACCGTTCGCCTTCGATTCCGTCGACCAATTGCCGCCGATCTCGTCAGCCAGCCGGATCGTCGCGCCCGCGAGAACAATATTTACAGCGCCGCCCGTGGACGACTCGAGTGCCATGGCGAAACAGGTCACCACCGTCTCCGAGGAAGGGTACAGCGCGACAAACGAGATTCGCGACTTCGAGACCACGATCGACGCCAACGGCGAGGACGCTCCCGACACGCTCGAGGCGCTACTTGCCGCCTATGGCTCCTGTTACGTGCCGGCGCTGCGCGTCGGCGGCCAACAGCGCGGGGCTGACGATCTCGGACGGATCGAAATCGAGACCAGTGGCGAACTCAACGACGACGACAAACTCGAGTCTATTCAGTTCGACATCAGCGTCGAGGCCGACATCGATGACGACACCGGCGAGGAGATCATCGAGCGCGCCTTCGAACTCTGCAAGGTCCACGACGCGCTCAAGGAGAGTCTGCACGCCGACACGAGCTTCGAGGGGAGCGCGTTCTGAAATCGGCCGTGACTCCCTCGATCCACAGCACTCGCAGGATGCGTTCCGAATGTCACGCCATGCGTGAAACCCACACTGTGGGCCCTTGACCGTATCGTCGATGGGGCGACGGCAGTGTTCCTGCTCGAGACGACATACCGCGAGGAGGTCGAACGGGATCGACAAGAATCGACACGGGAGCGATTCGATCAGCTCTCTGAGCGATTCTCTGACGAGGAGTGAAGGCGACGGGGAACGGGCGTGGGGAACGAGCGTGCGGAATCGAAAGGGGATACCGAACTGTGGGTGGTTCGGGGGGATGACTTGGCGCCACGATGCAATCCAAACGGATAGTACCGTGACGCCACGTATCCGATTTTACGGGCTGCGTATTAGCCGTGATGCCAATGTGTATTGGTAATTCGCTAAAATGTATGTTCTGGAATAGGACTGCTATTCAAATCGAGCGATCTGAGATGTCGCTGCCGGTGAGTTGGCACAATCACACGGCCGTCCCACTCGCGATCATCCCCCGAACGGCTGACCGCCTCCCAATCGCGTACTGCACTCTCGCCCACTCCACGGTCGCTCGACGATCGCTCATCCCATCACGGCTGTCGGACCCGATGGGTACCTTCAAGACGCTTCTCGAGACAGGAACGGACATGCTCCGATCGTTCAACGGGACGGAACCACAGGTCGCTGACTCGGCGTACGTCGACGAGACCGCGGTCGTCATCGGCGACGTCGTTATCGAGGACGAGGCCAGCGTCTGGCCGAACACCACCCTCCGCGGCGATCACGGGACGATCGTCGTGGGAGAGGGAGCCAACGTCCAGGATAACGCCGTCCTCCACGAGACGGCCGAACTCGAGCCCTATTCGACCGTCGGGCACAGCGCCATCGTTCACGACGCGACCGTCGCCGAACGAGCGTTAGTCGGGATGAACGCGGTCGTCCTCGACGGCGCCCACGTCGGCGAGGGGGCGGTCGTCGCCGCCGGCAGCGTCGTCACGGAGGACACCGAAATCCCGTCGTCGACGCTGGTCGCCGGTGCGCCCGCGGAACCGAAAACCGAGATCGACGATCCGGGACTCGAGGCGACTGCCGACCGATACGTCGAACTCTCGAAAGAACACGCGGAAACGTCCCACCGTCTCGACTAACGGCCCGCCGGGACACCGAAAACGAGTCACAGCCAATCGCACAATCGTCGCGGGTCCAGGCGTTCATCGACGTTCAGTGACGGTCGATTACTACTCTATGGCGGCCTCACCGTCAGCGTTCGATCCGGAAACGACTTCCCGAACGTCGTCGACGCCGGCGCGCCGAACCACGGCCCGGACCGGATCCCGCGCGCCAGCGAGGTTGTCCGAGTCCCCGTCGAGTACCAGCAGGCGAGCCTCTCGGCCGGGCTCGAGCAGGCCGTACTCGAGGTCCGCGATCTCGGCACCGTTAATCGTCGACATCCGGAGGATCTCGGCGGCCGGCAGGTCGGAGAGCTTTGCGAGGAACTCCATCTCGCGGAACATCGATGGCGAGTTGAGCATCACGTTGTCCGTCCCGAGTGCGAGCGTCGTCCGCTCGTTGAGGTCCTCGTACGGGGACAGTCCCACGTCAGTGACGAGGTTCGAGCGCGGGCAGACGACGATCGGAATCTCGCTGTCCGCGATCCGGTCCAGATGGACCGGCTTCGGGTGGACCATGTGGACCAAAAAGTCCGGATCGAGGTCCAGCGCCGGGTTGATATCGCTCTCGTCGACCTCGCCAGCGTGGATGCCGAAGGGTTTGCCCGCCTCCCGAGTCGCGGTTCGTTCCGTCTCGAACGACGCGTCGTTGGCTCCGCTCGCACCGAAGCCATCGCCCGCGCGCATCGCATCGACGGAGCCGCGCGCGAACGAGAGCGCGTCGATCTCGCGGCCGTCCGCGGCCGCCTCGAGCATCCGAACACCCTCGACGCCGCCCTCGCGAAAGTCCAGACAGGCCGCCGTGCCGGCCCGTTGCATGAACCCCAGCGATCGCTCCATCGCGTTCACGAGGTCGTCGCGGGAGGCCGCCCGGAGTAGCCGGTGTTTCAGCCCGTCCGGCGGGGCGACGAGTTCCTCGAGCGAGAGGCCGCCGCCGGCCTCCTTGGCGATCGAATCGCCGATGTGGGTATGGGCGTTGACGAACGCCGGGAGGACGATGTCGTCGCTCTCGACCGACGTTTCCTCGATGGCCTCGATGCGGCCGTCGTCATCGATGACCACCCGTCCCTCGACGGGGTCGAACTCGCGGCCGCGGAGAATCGTACCCGTTCGTTCCATACGGACCAGTTCGAGGCCAGTGCCTTCAACGGCAACGGTTCGGGGTGGGTAGCTCGAGGATCGGACGGTCTGCTGTCGCCGTGTCCCGGCGCGCCCGCACGGCGGGTTGCGGGTGCGTCGTAACTGACTGATAGGACTCCCTATCAGTCGACGAACTGGTCCAGCGTCGCGTCCATGCCGTCCCGGACCTCGCTGACCAGCGCGCCGTCGATATCCAGCCCGAGCACGTCGACGGCGGCCCGACCGACTCGGTCGCGCAGTTCGGGCGGCGAATAGACTCCGAGTCGCCACTGGGAGTACTGCGCCGCCCGCAGGGCTTCGACCAGCGGCGACTGCTGTCCCAGCCGTCGGATCTCGCCGTTGACCATCACGCGCGTCGTCGACTCCGTCATCGAGGGCCGACTCGGCACGTCGAGGATGACGTGAGCCGGATCGATATCTGCCCGATCGGCGGCCTCGCGTTCGAACTCTCGGATCGTCTCGTGGTCGGCTTCGATGATGCCTCCCGGAACGTCGTCGATTTCGGCCCACACTGCCCGCTTGAACAGGTCGCGTTGATCCAGTCGACGGGAGAACTCGCCGGTCGCCTCGCACGAGCGCAGCGCGACGATCAGGTCGTGGTCGTCCATCCGCTGAAGCCTCTCGGCGTCGACGTCAGCCGCGGGCGTATCCAGCAGCCGTTCGCCGGCCCGCCGCAACATCGCCTTGCTGATCCGGGCGACGCTGTGACTGTAGACGGTCGGATTCATGAGCGCCCGGGCGACCAGCAGGCTCTCGGCGGTCTGGACGTTCCCCTCGTCGAGGACGAGTTCGCCGTCGGCAAACGTCAGCTCCCGAACGAGACGGCCGTGATCGATCGTCCCATAGGGGACCCCCGTGTGGTGGGCGTCTCGCACCAGGTAATCCATTCGATCGACGTCGAGTTCGCCCGAAACTACCTGGCCGAACCGCCCCTCGCCGGCGACCAGATCCGCCACTGTAGCCGGCTCGAGACCGTGTTCCCGTAACACCTCGCCGACTGTCCCATCCGCGAGCAGTTCGTGAACGTCGTCGTGGTATCGGCCGGTTCGCCGGTAGGTCAGCGACTCGAGGTTGTGGCTGAAGGGGCCGTGGCCCACGTCGTGGAGCAGGGCCGCAGCGTGGACCCGCGCGGCTCGCTTCCCGTCGACGTTGAGATGCTCGAGCGCTTCGCAAGCGAGATGGTAGACGCCGAGACTGTGTTCGAAGCGGGTGTGGTTGGCCGAGGGATAGACAAGCGAGACGGTTCCGAGCTGACTGATATTCCGGAGGCGCTGTACCGCGGGCGTATCGAGCAGGTCGCGAGCGACCCCGTCGATCTGGATGTGGTCGTGGACGCTGTCCTTGATGACCTTCATTGGTCGCCATTGGGCCGGTTTGTACAAAAACGGTCGTTCGAGCGACGGGTGCCGAGTTGCGTATACCGGCTCAAATACTACCGGCGTGGCCCCACTACGCTCTCGGACACGATGACTGACCTGAACATTCCTCAGGACGCCGACGCGGAGCAGGCCAAAGCACTCGTTCGAGAACACTTCGAGATCGGCGATGTCGTCGAGGTTCGCGACGCGGAACGAACGGAGGATCACCAGATGGACACCTCCGGCGAGATAACGGGCTTCGAACCCGACTATCTCGAGATCGACGACCAACCGCTCGGCGAGGGCAGCGCCCGATACGAGGAGATTCAGTCGGTCGCGAAAATCGAGTCGGAGTAGCCGACCGGCGGTTCGTCTCGGTGACGTCGACCGCGCGGTCTCGAGTCGGCTCCGATCGGCCGCGATAGCGGGCAGACCGAGCCGCGACGCTCACTCGTTGACGAGCAAGAGTTTTCCGCGGAAGTCTCCGTTCTCGCCGCGTCGGTGTGCGTCGGCGGCCTTTCCGAAGGCGAAGCGCTCGTCGATATGAGGTGCGACCGCGCCGTCGTCGACCAGCGCCGCGATATCCGCGAGTTCCTCGCCGATGCGCTCCTGTCGATCGCCGAGGAGGACCGGCAGGATAACGAGCACGACGCCGAGTTCGAGGGAGTTGGCGTGCATGGGCCCGAGGTCGAGGTTCTGGGCCGCGCTCGATTCGGTCGTCACGACGCTGCCGTAAGGCCGGACCGCCTCGAACGCCGTCTCGAGGTGCTCGTCCCCGACCGGATCGACGACGACGTCGAAGCCGGCTCCCCCGGCGTGCTCGTCGACGTACGTCTCGACGTCGGTCGTCGTGTAGTCGACGGTCGCGTCGGCACCGAGCTCCGCGGCGAGGGCGCGCTTTTCCTCGCTCGAGCCTGTCGCGGTCACGGTCGCGCCGAACGCATCGGCCAGTTGGACGGCGATGTGCCCGACGCCGCCGCTGCCGCCGTAGACGAGCACGTCCTCGCCGCCATCCACGCTCGCCTTGTCGGTGAGCAATTCCCACGCGGTGAGCGCGACGACCGGGAGGGCGGCGGCCTCCTCGAGCGGGATCGACTCCGGTGCGTGCGCGAAGGTGCCGGCGTGGCCGACGACGTAGTCGGCGAGCGAGCCCTGTCGGCCCGCACCGCCGGGCATGCCGTACACCTCGTCGCCTGCTGCAAACGTCTCGACGTCCTCGCCGACCGCGTCGACGACGCCCGACACGTCACAGTGGAGCGTCGCCGGGAGTTCGGGGGCGAAGTCGGGCAACGCACCCTGTCGAATCTTGTAATCGACCGGGTTGAGACTGGACGCTTCGACTTCGACGCGGATCTCGTCGGGTCCGGGTTCGGGGACCTCGAGGGTCGTCTCCGTGAAGACGTCCGGATCGCCGTACTCCTCGATAACGTAGGCGGTCATCTCAACGGGCATAACGGTCGCTGATTGGATCGCGAGCCCGGAATAGCCGACGCTTGCGGAGGCGGTGACGGTGCGGGCCGTCTATCGGTTCGCGTTTCGATCATCGAGTATCGTAGCAATCACCGCTACGAACTCGGTAAGTGGAGTGCCGACCCGATGGTACTCACTCGAGGCTGACCCACTCACCCTGCTCATCGCTCCGTTCGATCGCGTCGAGTACCTGCTGGGCGGCGAGTCCGTCATTGAAGTTTGGTTCGAACTCGCGGCCGTCCGCAACGGCACTGAGGAACTCGTAGTTCTCGTGGACGAAGGTGTGCTCCCAGCCCAGCACGTGGCCCGGCGGCCACCAGTGATCGACGTACGGGTCGTCCTCGTCGGTGACCAGGATCGTCTCGTAGCCGCGGTTCTGGTCGTTCCGTAACACCTCGAGTTCGTTCAGCCGCTCGAGCGAGAACTGGAGACTGCCGTCCGAACCGTGGATTTCGATCGTGTGGTCGTTCTTGTGCCCCGTCGCGAATCGGGAGGCTTCGATCGTGCCCATAGCACCGTTTTCGAACTCGAGTTGTGCGGAGTAGGCGTCGTCGACCGTAACCGGTCTCGTCTCACCAGATTCGCCCTCTACCGGTCGCTCGTCGACGAACGTCTTCAGGTGACCGCTGAGCCGTTCGATATCGCCCGCGAGGTCGTCGTCACCGACCAGGAACCGAAGCAGATCGACCGTGTGTGCGCCGAGATCACCCAGCGCACCCGAGCCCGCACGCTCCTTGTCGTTGCGCCACGACCACGGCGCGTCGGGATCGACCAGCCAGTCCTGCAGGTAGCGCCCGCGAACATGGTGGATCTCCCCGAGTTCGCCCGCCTCGAGCAACTCCTTTGCATACCGAATCGCGGGGACGAACCGGTAGTTGAACGCACAGCCCGCGGGCACGTCGTCGCCCGCTTCGCGCGCCGTCTCGGCCATCACGTCCGCGTCCTCGAGCGTCGGCGCGAGCGGTTTCTCGCAGAAGACCGGCGTGCCGGCCTCGAGGGCGGCGACCGACGGTTCGCGATGGACGTGGTTCGGCCCGAGGTTGTAGAAGACGTCCACCTGGTCGACAACGTCTCTCCAGTCCGTCGATATCGAGTCGAAGCCGAGCCGTTCGGCGGCGTCCGACAGCGCCGACTCGTCGCGGCCGACGAGGACGCGCCGTTCGATCTCGGGCGCGTCCGGGAAGAACATCGGCAGCCGCGCCATCGCGTTCGCGTGCGCTTTACCCATGAATCGATAGCCGAGCACACCGACCTCGAGGGTCATAGACCGTCGTTCATCGGCCCGGTAGTTAGCGCTTTGGCGTGGTCGTCGCGAGGTCGCGATCGGATCGATCAATTCCGTGGTATACGATAGCGTTTCACGCCTGTGGCTCCTCCGATGACGTACCGGGAACACCGATGACCGTTACGATCGATCTCGACGAAGCCGAGAGTATCCACCTAACTGATGCCTTCGAGAGACGGCCGCCCGATCGGCTCGAATTCGTCATCGAGGGACGTCTCACCGTGACCGAGGCGCTGCTCGCCGAGTTCGAGGGTTCGACCCTGGATCCCGTCCGAATCGCGGTGTCGACCGACGACTCGGACCCCGTCGAAATCGACCTGACGGGACCCGCGACGCTCCGCCTCGAGAACGCCGACGTCGGCATCGCGACTCCGGATTCGAACGACGTTCCTTCCAGTCTCGACGCGCTTCGCTCGGAAGATAACGGATTCGGATCGGCCAAATCGCCGCCCGATGTGATCGCGTTTACCGTCGAGGGCGTGATTCGAGACGTGCCGACGGCGACGCTCGAGGCCATCGCGGACGACACCTCCGGGATCGAGTCGGTGACGTTCGCAGTCGGGGAGTCGGTCAGAAGCGACGGCGGGTCGGACGACGACGTGATCTTCGAACTCGCGCTGTTCGGCTATGGCATCGTCGTTCGCCGCGACGGGACGATCGTCATCGGAAGTAACGGAACCCGCTCGAGTATCGATCGTCCCTGACGGTTGCGATCGAATTCGATCCGGACTGTGGCTGCCACACGAGCGGTTTCGTTCTCTCGACGCGGGTAGAAAGCGTAGCGCACCGAAGGAAAAAGGATCGAATCGGACAATCGGGATCGAATCGGACAATCGGGACCGAATCAGACGATCGGGACCCAATCGGACGATCGGGACCCAATCGGACGACCGGCTTGAACGGAAGGAGTCGGGATCGAACCGAATCAGTCGTCGGCCGGTGTGGCCGCACCGAGATCGATGTCGATATTGCCCTCGTCGAGGTCCGCCTCGACGTTTCGGGCCGCCTCGACCATGTTCGCCATCTTCCCGTAGGCGACCTCGCGGGGCAGCAGCTTCACGCCGCAGTCCGGCGAGACGACCAGCTGTTCCGGCGGGACGACCTCGAGGCCCTTCTTGATGTTCGCCTCGATCTGCTCGACGGACTCGACCTCGGCGACGTGAGCGTCGCAGACGCCGAGCGCGAGATCCTTGGAGAACTCGGGGTCCTTGAACACGTCGAGTTGCTCGTAGTCGCCGTTCGCGAGCTCGAGGTCGAACTCGTCGACCGGGAACTCGAGGATTTCGGGGTAGATACGGGAGTAGTCGCCGTAACAGACGTGGAGGCCGATGCGGACCTCCTCGGGAATGTCGGCGACGATGTGTTCTAAGGCCTCGCCGACGATGGCGTGGTCGTCGGGCGTCGTCGCGAGCGCCGGCTCGTCGATCTGGATGTAGCGCGCGCCGGCGTCGACGAGTTTTTCGATCTCCTCGTTGACGAGGTCGGCGAGTTCGAGGGTGAGCTCGTCGTCGTCATCGTAGGCCTCGTTGAACGACCAGTTCGCGAGGGTGTAGGGGCCAGTGATCGGGACCTTGACCGGTCGGTCGCTGGCGGCCGCGGTGAACTCGTACTCGTCGACGAGCCAGGACTCGTCGTACTCGACCTCGCTGACGACGCTTGGCTTGTCGAAGTAGTTGTGCCCCCAGACCTTGACGGGACCGTTGAACTCGTAGCCCTCGATGCGGTGGGCGAAGAACTCGACCATCTCGGTGCGCCGCATCTCGCCGTCGACGACGACATCGAGGCCGGCACGTTCGTGCTCGTCGGTGATGATCCGTGCGGCGTCGTCTTTCGCCTCCTGCCAGTTCTCCTCGTCGAAGTCGGCGTCGTCGTCCTCGTAGAGCTCCTTCGAGCGGTTGAGCCACTTGGGCTTGGGATAGCTGCCGACGACGGTCGTCAGCAGGAAGTGGTCGTGTTCGTGATCGGGCTGTCGGAACTGATCTTTGTTTTCGTTCGTCATGCTGCTTTCACCTCCGCGAGGTCCGCGGCTTCGGCGAGGGCTTCGAGTTTCTCCACGTACTTGCCGTAGGGCAGGTAGAACGTCTCGGTGTTCGTCGTCAGGTAGACCGTCTCGAACTCGGTGACGCCGAGTTGCCCCTCGACCCACTCGGTCCGCTCGCGGATCGCCTCGGGGTCCTCGACGAGGGTGTTCTGGCCGTCCGCGAGACCGAGCGCGATGTCGTCGGGCGCGCCGTACTCCTGCAAGTTGTAGAGGTTGTCGTCCTGATTCGCGACGAAGTCGAAGCCGACCGCATCGATATCGGCATCGAGCAGGTGCGCGTAGACCTTCTCCTCGAGTGCGCCCCAGTAGGGCTGGACGACGACGTCGGCGTCGGTTGCGCTCGCGACACGATCGATCGCCTCGCTCGCACGCTCGTCCTGGCCGTCCGCCGGTGCGTTCTCGACGAGCGAGGGCTCGAGCAGGAACAGCGTCTCGTGGTCCGGGAAGGCGTCGACCTCTCCCTCGAGGAACTCCGCAATGGCGCCGAGGAACTCCGCATCGTCGCCGTACTGTTCGTCGGTTGCGAGGTCGGCCAGCGAGTACGGGCCGGGGAGGACGGCCTGCAGGTCGTCACCGTCGATTAGTTCCGCGGTCGCTTCGAGTTCGGCTGCGATGTCGCCGGTGGGCTCGAGGTCGTCCTGCACGACCGGCTCTCGGTAGAAGTTGTTGTTGTCGTAGTAGCGGACGATCCCGCGGGTCTCGACTGCGTCCGCGACCGCCAGCGGGTGGGCAAGCATGTCGTCCCAGCGCAGTTGGCCTTCGACGATTCGGTCGAGTCCGGCCTCTTGCTGGACCTTGATCACTTCTTCGCGGACTTCCTCGTAGACCGCGGTGATTTCTTCCCCCTCGTCGCCGCTGATGAGGTCGTGTTTTTGGTGCCCTTTAAGGCTCGAAAGGTCGTCTTTCGCCCAGTCCGGGAGCGGATACAGCCCCGGCGTGGTCGAAACGTACTCAGTCATCGTACGCCCGGCTACGGTATACCGACGCTTAATATTTTCCATACGATCTAATACGCTACAGTAATTTCTCCGGATTTCCACCGGTACCGTCGTTCGATTCGAGGCCATTGTGAACGGGCGACACAGGGCGTGAAGCGCAGACGGAGGGAGAACTGATTCGGGAGCCGACAGGCTCGAGGAATCGAGAGGGTCCCGCGGGTTACCGGACCAGTTCGAGGACGGTCAGCGTCTCGAAGGGGAACGACTCGTCGGCGACGGCGACGGCGCTAAAGCCGTGCTTGCCAGCTTCTTCGACCACCTCGTCGACCCCCGTCAAACTGCTGACCAGCAGGGAGACGCTACCATCGGGCGCGAGCACCCGACCGACGTCCGCGAGGAACGGGTCGATGACGGCCCGACCGTCCTCCCCGCCCGACAGCGCGCGTTCCATCCAGTCGTCCCACTCGTTTTCGGGATCGGTCGGCAGATACGGCGGGTTGAAGACGACCGCGTCGAACGCACCGTCCCGAAACGGCGAGACGAGGTCCGCCTGTACCGTCTCGACACCCGCCGACCGGGCCTGACGAACGGCGTGGGGATTCAGGTCCGACGCGATCACGCGAGCCCCAGTTTCGTCGGCGATCTGTTGGGCAACGTAGCCCGAACCGGTTCCCACCTCGAGCACGAGATCGCTCGCCTCGAGTCGCTCGCAGGCCGCCTCGGCCAGCAGGTGCGAGTCCTCGGCGGGCTGGTAGACGTCCGGTTCTTGCTCGCGTCTGTCCTCGAGTCCCATCTATGTCTCCTCCGGTGTCGTCATCTGCTGTCCGCGCGCGTTGTCGTCAGCAGTCGCGTTCTCCGCGGCGGGCGTCGCCTCGCTCTCGTCGGCGATCTGGAAGCCGCCGGTTTCGGCGCGCCCCGAGAGTTCGCGCTGCGGGTACGGTATCTTGATGTCTTCGGCCTCGAACGCCCGCTTGATGGCGTTGATCGCGGCGGTCCGGGCCTTCCAGTGGCGTCTGGCGCTCGGCTTGTCGATCCAGAACCGGACGCCAAGCACGACTGCCGAGTCCCCGAAGGACTTCCCGACGATCTGGGGCGACGGTGCGGCGATCGCCTCGTCGACCTCGTCGATCGCCTGTTCCGCGAGATCGGCGGCGCGTTCGACATCGGTCCCGTAGTCGACCCCGACCTCGACCTCGAGTCGCAGGCGACCTCGCTTCGAGCGGTTCGTCACCGTACTCGAGGCAATAACGTCGTTCGGGATCATGATGTACTCGCCGTCGAACGACCGGAGCTGGGTGTTGACGATCGAGATGTCGGTGACGATCCCCTCGTCGTCCTCGACTTCGACCCAGTCGCCGATCTCGAAGGGGCGGGCGAACATCAGGACGAACCCCGAGAGCACCGTCCCGAGGGTCTGGCGGGCGGCCATCCCGAGGACGATCCCGAGGAAGCCGGCCCCGACGAGCAGGCTGCCGAGGTCCTCGATCCAGATACCCAGGACGACCACGATCGAGACGGACCAGATGATCACCTGCGAGAGCCGGTGTGTCACCTTGCGCTGGTGGGCCGTCACTGCCGTCGACGAGTTGAAGACCTCCTCGATCAGCCGGGCGACGAACCGGGTGACGATGACCGTTATGACGAGCAAGAGAAACGAAAAGAGCGCGCGCGCCACGGCGTCGCTTCCGAGACCGAGATTGGAATAGAGCTGCTGAATCTCGTTCGTGCGGCCCCAGACTCCAGTCGTGACGGCGATACTCCCCAGGCAAGTGACGATGAGAAGTGACATCGAGACGATGTCCGCGTACAGCGGCCTTGCCCGCTCGGAGAGCCACATATGGAGCCGTCGGTAGGAGAAGAGCACGGCGACCACGCTCCCGACCGCCGCGAGAGACACCGCGAGTTTGAGCTCGGTTGTCGGAACCGCCTCCGACAGCCAGTCGAGCTCCGTCAGTAGTTCGAACATGCGTTCGTCTCGCCGTCCTGTCGTCCGCGCAGCTTTGAGTATCCGTTGGTTGGGTCGCTCCGTTCGGTGGTTCGACGCGAGTCGAGGCTATCTCGCCGCTCGAGCGCTCGCCGACCGAGATTAGTTGTCGGTGGGTTCGCCGACGTCCCGCGCGAGCTGGGCCAGCGCGGCGAATTCAGCCGGTTCCATCGCGCCGGCTCGCTTCCGAAGCACGCCCTCGTCCGCCGCGTCGACGACCGCCTCCGGCTCCGAGAGTCCGGAGATGTGACCCGTGTTCCGAATCGCGTTCCGGATCGTCTTCCGGCGCTGGGTGAACAGAGCCTTGACGAATCGCAGGAAAAACTCCTCGTCCTCGACCGCGTAGTCGGGCTCTCGCGGGATCGCACGAACCACCGCGCTCTGGACCGCCGGTGGCGGTGAAAACGCCTCTTTCGGGATCGACTCGACGAGTTCGATATCCGCGTAATGCTGGCTCGAGACCGAAAGCCGGCCGTACTCCGACGTGTCGGGTTCGGCGACCATCCGCTCGGCGAACTCCTGTTGGAACATCAAGACCAGCGGCTTCTTCTCCGGAAACAGTCGGAAGGCAATCTGGCTCGAGACGCCGTAGGGGAGGTTCGACACCGATGCAGTAAACTCGGGAAGGTCGACCTCGAGGGCGTCGCCCTCGATGACGGTCAGTTCGCCGGCGTCGATCTCCGCGGCGAACTCCTCGCGCAAGAATTGGGCGAGTTCGCGGTCGCGCTCGACGACCGTCACTTCGTCACCGACCGTGAGCAACCGGTCGGTCAGCGCGCCCGTTCCGCCACCGATCTCGAGCAGGTGGCTCGTGTCGGCGTCGGTCTCAGTAAGGTAGGTCGGCAGCCGATCCAGCACCCGGTCGTCGACGAGAAAGTGCTGGTCGCGGTCCGGATCGCCACGGACTCCCGCCCGGGCGATTAGTCCGTCTGGGTCTCTCATTGGCCACGCTTTGGTTAGGAGAGGTGTAAACGCACCGTCTCAGACGTACCTTTTTCCGCCTCGGGATTCCTCGCGAAGCGAGGAGCCGCTCTCTGCTCGCGGGCCAAAGGCCCGCTCGCACGGCTCGAGGTGGTCACTATTTCGCAGTATTAAATACCCTCGTCAGCTTACTGGTTCTGCTCCTGTTCGCGCCGACCCACGAAGGTCTGGTACTTCAGGTCGTCGTCGCGCAGTTCCTCGAGGATCCGGTTGACGAGAATCTCGTCCGGATCGTGGAGCCCGGAGACGCGCTCGGACAGCTCTTCGAAGCTCTCGAAGGGCTTGCGCTTTCGCTCGTCGAGGATACCGTTTCGGAGCTTCTTGCCGATCCCCGGCAGCAGATTCAGCTGGTGGAGCCGCAGCGTGATCGGCTGAGCGTCGTTGTAGAAATTGACGAACCGCTCTTCGTTCTCCTCGACGAGGTCGGCGACGACGTACTCGAGTTCCGACTGCGCGCCCGAGGAGAGGTCCTCGTACTCGACGCGGTGGGCCTCTGTGACGACGTCGCGCTCGGCGGGCGGTTCGATGACGACCTCGCTTCCGATGGTCAGTCGCTCCTCCTCGTCGAACGCGACCTGATAGAGCTGAAAATCGTCGATCCTGACGGCATAGCCTGCCGGTGACTTCGCGTACTGCGGTCGGCCGTCGTCAGAGAGCCCGTGTGCCAGGTAATCCAACACGACCGCGCGCCGAACGTCCGTCTCGTCGCCATCGGCTTCGCTCATTAGGTTCCGATACGGCGACGGCGTACTTAAAGAGTCGGCTCGCTACCGGACGGCCGTCAGCGACCGGGTGTTCGACGAACCGATCGTCGAACGCGTTCGATCGACTCGTACGGGTTGGTGTACCAACGTACCGGAGCAACCGCGAACCGTCCTGGGGTAGCTCCGGAACTGACGTACAACTGTCCGTCTCAGGCGTACTTCGCGACGACGTTGAGAATCTCGTCGAGTTCGTCCCCCGACAGCGAGTAGCGCTGCTGTGCGTATACCGACCGGAGTTCGTCCCGGTCGTGGGGCAGGAGATTAGCGATCTTGTAGGCCGTCGCCTCGTCGACCTTCTCGAGCGCCCGCAGGTCGTCGACGAGCGTCTGGGCCTCCTCGGTCTCGAGGACGGCAAACCGGTTGGCGTGTTCGATCGCTCGCGCGAGCTCGTAGCGAAGCTCACGATCCTCGTCCATCGCGCGTTCGGCTTCGATGTCGGCGAGCAGCTCCTTCGTCTCCGAGACCGTCAGGAACTCCTCGTCGACGATCTCTTTGAAGATCGTCATTCCTGATCAGATCCGGTTCTTTTCCTGGTTCTGTGCGCGCATGTGGGCTGCGGTGACGAGCAGCGTCTTCTCCTTGCTGCCGTCGACGATCTGGACCTTGAAGGCGCTGCCCTGTTTGCCGATGACCTCACCGGTTCGACCGTCGAAGCGCGGGTGGTAGCGACCGTCCGCAACGCTCGGGTCGATCTTCAGGTGGACTTTTTCCCCCTCTTCGTACTCCTGAATCGCGCGCTGTGGCGGCGACGTACCGCGGTCTCGAGGACTGTTCGCGAGCTTCTTCCGGGTTCCCTGACGAGGGCCATTAGATTTCGGCATAGTCGTACGAGCGCTTTGTCCGGTGACGGTTATAAAACACACGTATTTCACCCACCTTTTTTCTTCGAGTCCTCCCTCACTGCGTTCGGTCGAACCGCTCGAAAAAATCTGGACCAAAAAAGGCCGCGCTCGCTCCGCTCGCGCGGTATGACTCCTCACAGTATGTCGTCGTGGTGGATCAGCGTTTCCCACCTTTCGGCGCATCTTTGGGCGGGGAATCCCGAGAATATCGGCTCTCGGCCAGCAAATCGCTCACGCGTGCAGGAAACTCATCGAGTAAAACAGCGAGCGCTCGTAGACGTCCGGCTCGATCGAAAAGCCGAGATGCGAACCGATGTAGGCGTTGTTGAAGTGAGCGTACCGCGGCCCCTTCAGGATCCGTAGCGTCAGTCGGGGATCCATCTCCATTCGGACCCGTCGCCGGTCGGTTCGCGCCGGTACTCCGTCGACGATTTCGTGGCCGCTCCCGTCCGCGGTAAACCGCAGGTAGTGGTCGTCGACCAGCGAGAGGACGACTTCCGTCTCCGATTCGAACCCGATCCCGCGGCGCTTGGCGTCGAAGTTCTCGTAGGCCGCCGGGACGTACTCCCCGAACTCCTCGAGGGTCGGCATCGGATCCGACTCGTACGTAAACTCTCGGTCCGCGAGTTCGGTCTCGATGTACGCTCGGCGCTCCTCGGGATCGATCGGCGTGTAGGGGGATGACTGCTCGCCGGCGGCGACGTCGAACCACTCGCCGCTGTTGAGGAGGACGCACTCGGAGCCGTCGTCGATTCGCTCTTCGCTCTCGAAGTAGTCGCGCGCCTGCGCCCGCGTCGACCGCGCCACGTACTCGTTCAACTCCGCGAGATCACCCGCGAGCGTGTAGCTGCCGGCAAAGGGCATGTAGTAATCCGGCTCGAGCAACTCGAGGAAGCCGACGGCGTTGTCGAGCGACTGGAGCCGGCGGGCCTCGCGCTCTTCGAGCAACGTTTCGTGGGAGTAATCGATCCGGCCCTGCGGATAGCCGCCGGCGAAGGTGTACTGGAGCATCGCCAGATCGATCTCGCCGTACTGCCGTTTCACGCGGCCAGCAGCGCGTTGAGACATCGGCCACCGACAGTCGTTCAGGTTGAGGACGGTGCGCTCGCCGTCGTCGAAGACGGCCATCGAGTCGATCTGCGTCGAGCCGTCGACTCCCTGGCTGCTGGCGTCTTCGGCCATCCACGGGCAGGCGAAGTGGTTGCCACAGACCGCGGGATCGCAGTCGTCGGACGCGAGCACGTTCATGTGCAGGTCGCCGCCGAGGTGGATCCGCTCGCCGTGAGGGAGTTCGCGGACCTCGAACCCGGCGGCCTCGACGTTGTGTCTGAGGAAGTCCCAGTTGTAATCGTGGATCAGGACCGGGATATCCGAATCGAGCCGCTCGAGCGTTTCGCGATGACAGTGATCCGGATGGATGTGCGAGACGTAAATGTAGTCGATCTCGTCGAAATCGTCGGGTTCGAACTCGACTGGCGGGTAGTGCGCCCAGGCACCGTAGAACGCGCCGTCGAGGATCCAGGGGTCACAGAGGACCGAGACGTCACCGGACTCGACGAGAATCGTTGATGACTTGATGTGTCGGACGTGCATACGGAACGGCATGCCAACCGAGCACATATATCCTTCCGAGAATTACACGATGCGAGAACTGACTGTCAGCGGAGGCTAACAGTCGAGACGACTCGTGGGGTCTTCGTCCGATTCGCAGGTGCTGCGCCGACGAATGACGACGACAATGATAGTCGGCAGAATAACCCCGCTCGATCCCGTTGTGTCGGTATGGACGACGATGCAAACGACCGCGCCGACAGCGAGCAGTTTCAGATCGAGACCCGTTCGATCCACGCCGGCCAGGAGTCAGACGCGGAAACCGGCGCGCTGATGACGCCGATCCACGCCAACTCGACGTACGAGCAGGACGCGCCCGGGGAGCATCGCGGCTACGAGTACTCCCGCACCGGGAACCCGACCCGAACCGACCTCGAGGCGAACCTCGCGAGCCTCGAGGGTGCCGACTACGGCCGCGCCTTTGCCAGCGGGATGGCCTCGATCAACACCGTCCTGAACCTGCTCGAGGCCGGCGACCACGTCGTGACCGGCAACGACGTCTACGGTGGCACGCACCGCATCTTCACGCAGGTGTACGAGGACTACGACCTCGAGTTCTCGTTCGTCGATATGACCGATCTCGACGAGATCGAAGCGGCGTTTCGGGACGAGACGGAACTGCTGTGGCTCGAGACGCCGACGAACCCGCTCATGTCGATCGTCGATATCGAGGGGGCGGCCGAGATCGCCCACGCGCACGACGCGCTCTGTGCGATCGACAACACGTTTGCGACGCCGTACCTCCAGCGCCCCCTCGATCTCGGTGCTGACATCGTCTCCCACTCCCTGACCAAGTATCTGGGCGGTCACTCGGACGTCGTCGGCGGCGCCCTGCTGACAAATGATGAGGAACTGGACGAGCGATTGGGCTTCTACCAGAACTCGGTCGGCGCGACGCCGGGTCCCTTCGACTCGTTCCTCGTCCTCCGGGGAACGAAGACGCTGCCCGTCCGTATGGACCGCCACTGCGAGAACGCCCGCGCCATCGCGGCGTGGCTCGACGACCACCCCGACGTCGACCGGGTGTACTACCCCGGTCTCGAGTCCCACCCCGGTCACGAGATCGCCAGCGAGCAGATGGACGACTTCGGCGGCATGCTGAGCTTCGAACTCGACGCGAGCCTCGAGGAAGCCAGTGCAGTCGTCTCGAACACCGAGGTGTTCACGCTCGCGGAGAGCCTCGGCGGCGTCGAGAGCCTGATTGAGCAGCCCGCACCGATGACCCACGCCGCGATTCCCCGCGAGAAGCGCCTCGCGGCCGGACTCTCGGACAGCCTGATCCGTGTCAGCGTCGGGATCGAGCACGTCGACGACCTGATCCGCGACCTCGAGCACGCGTTCGAGACGGCGCTCTCGTCGTAGCCCGGCGACTCGCAGTCGTCGATCCCGATCGTCATCTGACAACCCGCAGTCGTCGGTCCCGATCGTCACCCGACGACCTGTCTGCCCCTTCCGGTCACTTCTCGCCCTCGCTCGCGACGTGATAGCTCAGCACCGTCTCGAACCCCTCGAGGTACGCGCCGATATCGACGCTCTCGATCTCGGACTCGTAGCGACCAACTGTCTCGTACTCGGCGTCCCACCGGTCCAGAAAGTAGTCCTCGACACCCGCGTCGGTAATCGCTTCAACGACCGGCTCGACCGTCGCGTCCGTCGGGTTCCGTCGGACCGCCTGCACCTGTTGGGGCGAGATGATGTCGTTTTCCAGCGCGTGGACGACGACGCCGGAGCTACAGTCGCCCTCGGCAAGTTCGCGCTTCCACGTCGAGATCCAGTTGCCGATGCGGGCCATCCGCTGGGTCCGGTCGAGAACCTGCCGGAGGGTCGAGAGTTCGCTCGAGTCGAACGACGGTGCGTTCGAGAGATCGATCCCGGAGAGGGGAAAGACCAGCATGTTGTGGACGTCGTACCGCCACAGTTCGCGTTCCGAGACGAGACCGGGATACCGGTTTGCGAGGGACGAGTATTCGATCGCCTGAAACGTCTGTTGCAGATCGAACTGCAACAGCTCCGCGAACTCCCTCGAACGGGGGCTCGCATCGTACAACGCCGAAAACTCGTCCCAGACATCCATCAGGAATCGAACAACTTCGCCGTCGACGTCACAGCGCTCCGGATCCGGCCGGCGGTGGTCGAACGGAATCGATGTCAGTTCGTCGAACGTGGCTCGGTCACCGTGTCATTCGGCGACGTCGTCCGCGACGGTGACGAATATCGACGCGGTCAGTTTCGCATTGCACACCTCGCGAGCGCGGGCATCGTCGAGACACGAGAGGCTGAACGTCGGAAAGAGGTGATAGAGCCACTGCCAGAGAAACCGGTCTCTGTCCCCGATGACGTCGTCGTACACGTCGAGAAGCGGGAGTACCGACTCGGGAAGGTCCTGTTCGCGAACGGTCGTAAGTGCATCGTCGTCGATATCAGCGGCGAAACGTTGATCCGTATCCGCCATTAATTAGATTTACAACTATCCCATGATAAAATTTTTCATAGCGGTCGGTGAGTGACGGCTGAAAACCACACCACGGTGACGAGCGACGATCTCCTCCCGTTCGGCGTCGTCGACGGCGACCGAACCACCGACACCTATCGTGGTGGCACTGCAATGTCCCTCGTATGCAGGAGGACGCTGGCGTTCACGCGCTCCCGATCGCGGTCGAGTACGGAGGCAGAGAGATTACGGTGACTCCGACGGTCGTCGAGACCGAACGCGGACTCGTGTTGTGCGATGTCGGTCCCGACGGTGCCGTCGACGGTCTCAGGACCCACTTGCGATCGCTGGACTACGAACTCGCGGACGTCTGGCTCGTCGTCCTCACCCACCACGACGGAGATCACGTCGGTGGACTGGCGGAACTCCTCGAGCACGTCGATGCGGTCGTCGCGACCCACCGCGAAGAAGCGCCGTACGTGTCGGGCGAGCGCGACCCGATCAAGGGCGACGGCAACCGCTATCCGCCCGTCGACGTCGATATTGAACTGGTCGACGGGGTCCGCATCCCGACGCTCGCGGGGCCGATGGAGGTCGTCGCGACGCCCGGTCACGCGCCCGGCCACGTCTCGCTTTACTTCACGACGGGGAACCTGCTCGTGGCCGGCGACGCGCTCGTCGCGGACGGTGGTGAGGGAACCGACGGTGACGAACCGCTCGCCGGCCCGAAACCACACTTCACACCGGATATGGATCGTGCGATCGAGTCCGTCGGGGCACTGGCAGCCCTCGAGATCGAACACACGCTGTGTTATCACGGCGGCTACGTCGATCAGGGGAGCGATCGGATCCGGGAGATCCACGAGCAGTTGCGAGAGTGAGCGCCGCGGCTCCGTTCAGTCCGTCATCGGCTGAAGCCGAACCGGCGGGCGACAGCGACTGGTCGCCAGCGGGGACTGCAGTCTCAGTCTTACCGTGTCCATCCGTAACGGGTTCTCGTCTCGGATCGTCCCGAGCCCGCATGGTACTGAAGCGGAATTCTCATCGGTATCGAACACGAATTACGGCTAATGCGAATCGAACTCCGCGTCTGTCAGCACTGTCTCGACGGCGATCACGGCAACGAGCGCCGGACCGCCCTCCTCAACGACATGGTCGACTGCGCCGAACAGATCAAGACGCACAAGGAGGTAATCGACCTCGAGGCGGTCCACATCCGCAAAGTCAGGGACGACGAACAGGGGAAGCCGGCGGCGCTACCGGTCGTCTCGGCGACGATTCAGAACGATCAGGTCGTCCTGAACGACACGCAACTCGTCGCGGAAGGCCAGGACGGAAACATGCTGGTCTACACTAACCCCGACGACGTGCTGACCGTTCTCGCGGGGAACTTAGACGAGATCAGCAAGGCCGTCACCGAGGACGTGACCGTTGATCTCTCCTCGATCGGCGCGGAGATCGTCTCGCAGGCCAACCTCGGCGCGAACAGGGAAGACCAACAGTAAGTACCAGACTCTCTTACAGCCACTGAACGTCGTTTCTCCCGGATCACTCGAGCGATGCAGCCGTAGAGACGCGTACGTAAGTCGCACACCAGTGGCTCGCGAGAAATAGCGAAATGACCGAAAACCGATCGGCGAGGGCCGTTTATATCCGACCGACGTTCTCGACGCCGACGCTTTCGACGCCGTCGACTTCGCTGAAGTTCTCCTCGACGGTTTCCGTCCCGCCTGCACCGTCGGGGACGATCACGGTCGGGTAGAGAGCGACGAGACCGAACGCGACTTCCTCGCGCTCGACGCCGTTGATCTTCGCACCCTCGGGGAGGGCGCTCTCGAGGCGCTCTTGGAGCGCGTCGAGATCGTTTTCGGGGCTGTCCGGCATGACCTTGATTTTGGCAGCGACTTTTCCCATGGGAGATCTTATGGGCCGGTGAATCCGCAGTCGGGGCACTCGTAGAGGTTGCTCTGCTTGCGACACTTGGCACAGCGGTAGATCTGCTGGCCGCAGTCGGGACACTTGAACGCGGCCGCGTTCGTGCCTGCGATGTTGAGTCCGCAGGAGACACAGGAACGCGTCTCTCTCTCGTCGGTCGTACTCATACTCCTCCTTTCCCGCCCGCCGTTTTTAACGATTGTCTTTCTCGAGTCCGTCGTGAATCCGAGCCACCGTCGATCCGAGCATCGGACCGGCGACGGTCTATCGATGGTTGGCGATCGATCGCGCCCCTCGTTACGTAGCGTTTTCCGACTCTGAAAACGCCCTGCGGGGTACTTATCGATCCGGAACGGAGTCGTGAGTGAGGTTCGGTTGCCCGACACGGACGCCGAACCTCTGCCTCTGACATCTCTGCTGGTCCCACGCTGACAGTGACTGCGCTCCGGAAACTCAACATTCAACACCGTGCCGTACCTCCTTCGAGTGAATGCGCCTCGACGACTACATCGAGGATCTCGAGCCCGACGCGGAGGCCGAGCGCCGCCGCCTCGCCACGGAGAAGTCCTACGCGATCACGGACCACCTCGAGGACTTCGAGCGGAAGTTCGACAACGCTCTGAGCGGCGACACTCTCGTCGGCTCGACCTCGCCGTCGATTTTCGTCGGGCGGTCCAACTATCCTGATATCCCCATCGGATTGCTCTCACCGGTCGGTGACGAGGACGATGCCGAGGAGTACGTCACCGACGGCGACTGGTATCAGCAGGGGTACGCTATCGACGACGTGCTCCAGCGCCGGACCGGGCTCTTGAACTCAAGCAAGCGCGCGAACGTCGACTCGCCCTCGATCGCGAGCCGGATGACGCCGAACGTGGACGACGTCTGGGACGGCTTCGTCGGCGTCCAACGCGAGGTCGCCATCGCCGACCGGCCAGTCGACCTCGAGATCGGATTAGACGACAAACCAGATCTCGGACTGGATACGGGAACTGACGTGGCGACGCCGCGGGGCCCCCGCGCCAACGCTCGAAACGCGGAACTGCAGGAAAACCCCTACGTTCCCCGACCGGTCAAGAAGACGCTCGAGGACGACGATTGGCAGGCCGAGGGGGCGATGACCTACCTCTACCGGCGTGGCTTCGACGTCTACGACATCAATTCGATCCTCTCGGCGGGCGCGCTCGGCCAGACCAAGCAGCGCCGACTCGTCCCGACGCGGTGGTCGATCACGGCCGTCGATGACACCGTTGGAAAGTACCTGCGCGGTCGAATCCGGAACGCGCCCAGCATCGACGAGGTGCAGGTCTGGGCCAACGAGTACGTCGGCAACCGCTACTGGGTCGTGCTCGCGCCCGGCAACTGGGAGTTCGAACTCGTCGAGATGAAGGCCCCGGGCAGCATCTGGAATCCCGATCCCGGCGACAACATCTGGCTCGCAAGCGCCAGCGAGGGCTACGAAGGCCGCTCGAGCTACGTTGAGGAGACCGCGGGTGCTTATTACGCCGCCCGACTGGGCGTTCTCGAGTACCTCGAGTCGATCGGCCGGCAGGCGAAGTGTCTCGTTCTCCGCGAAGTGTCCGACGACTACTGGGCCCCGGTCGGCGTCTGGCAGGTCCGCGAGAGCGTCCGCAACGCCTTCGAGGGGCAGTACGGCGAGGCCGAGACCTTCCACGAGGCTGTGTCGGAGGTCGCCACCCGGTTGCCGGTTTCCTACGCGCGATTGCGTCGCAAGTCCGAACTGGCAGCCGGGTTGCAGTCGAATCTGAGCGCCTTCTCGAGTGTGGACTGATCCGCGAGCGCGTGTTTCCGTATCCCGATCCGGAAACCAGTGGCAAGCGGTTCCTTTCCCGTCGGAAACCGGGAGCAAGCAGTCTCTTTCCCGCCCGAAAGCGGGTGGCAAGCAGTACGTTTGACCCGGCTTCGAGAATCACTACCCTCTCGGAGATCGTCTCGAGGCATCTCTACTCGGACGGTTGGGGGGCAGATTGGTTATCGAACCGGAATATGACCACTGATACCGTAGAGCATGTTTAGTAGTAATAAAACACTTTTCTTTTATGCTCCAAATGCATAAGGCGGCCAATGACCTTCGACTTTACACCGACGACGATCGACGATCTCGATTCCGACCGACGGCCGTCGGTCGGCCTCGCACTCGTTCCGGTACTCGCGGTCGTCGTCTTTCTCGGTATCGGATCGGCCCTGCTCGGGCTGGCACCCCACATTCCGTTGCTCTGGAGTATCGTCTTCGTCGGCGCGTTCGGTCGCTATCTGGGCTACCGGTGGACCGAGCTCTCGGACGGAATCTCCAACGGCCTCCTGATGGGGTTACAGGCGCTGCTGATCATCTTTACGATCTATGCCCTGATCGCCACCTGGGTCGACGCGGGAACGATTCCGGCGATGATGTACTACGGCCTCGAGTTGCTGACCCCGACGGTGTTCCTGCCCGTCACAGCGATTCTGGCAGCCGTCGTCGCGTTCTCCATCGGGTCCTCGTGGACGACTGTCGGGACGCTGGGGGTCGCGTTCGTCGGAATCGGGGCCGGACTCGGCGTCTCCGGGCCCATAACTGTCGGTGCGGTCATCTCCGGGGCGTACGCGGGTGACAAGCAGTCGCCTCTCTCCGATACGACCAATCTCGCGGCCGGCGTGACGAACACGCCGCTGTACGACCATATCCGCCGTATGCGAACGGGTACGGCTATCGCGTTCGGCCTTGCAGTGACCGGATTCGCCGCGCTCGGCCTTCAGGCAGGTGGCGAGATTCCGGTCGGCCGCGTCGCCGAGATTCAGACCGCGCTCGCGGGCACGTACGATCTCTCCGTACTCGTCTTCCTGCCCCTCGTCGTTACTTTCGGACTCGCCCTCTACGGCTATCCCGCGCTTCCGACGCTCGTGGCCGGCGGCTTCGCCGGTGTCTTCACCTCGATTCTGGTTCAGGGCACCGGCTTCGTCGCCGCCTGGGAAGTGTTCATGGGCGGCACCGAGCCCCAGACCGGGGTCGCCCTCGTGAACGAACTCCTCGTGACCGGCGGCCTCACCGGCTCCGCCTGGACGATCACCGTCGTCGTCGCCGCACTCTCGCTCGGCGGCCTCCTCGAGCACACCGGCGTGCTGGCGGTGCTCGCGAACCGCCTCTCGCAGGGCGTACGTAGTTCCGGCGGGCTGATCGCCGGCACCGGCGCGTCCGCAATCCTCGTCAACGCGCTCACCGCCCAGCAGTACATGAGTATCGTCCTCCCCGGGCTGACGCTCCGAAACCTCTACGAGGAGTTCGGCCTCGACAGCGAGGAACTCTCCCGGGCCGTCGAGGCCGCCGGTACCCCTACCGGCGCGCTCATCCCATGGCACGCCGGCGGCGTCTTCATGGCTTCGGCGACCGGCGTTCCTACCCTCGAGTACGCGCCGTTCTATCTGTTCGGGTTCCTCTCGCCGCTCGTGCTGTTCGCGATGGCGCTGACGGGTCGCGGCGTCCCGACGACCGGCCGCACCGAGCGGGCCCAGAGCGCCGATTGAGGACGTTACCCGTCTCGAGCGGGCCAGCTACTGCTTCGTGTCCGCGAGCAGTGGTTCTTCCTCGCGCTCGCTCTCGGCGTCAGCGTCGGCGTCCGGTGCGGTTCGGTCGATCCGATCGACGGCCGCCACGCAGACTTTGAACGTCGCGAGAACGACGGGACCGACGAACACCCCGACGATCCCGAACAGGAAGACGCCACCGATGGCGCCCACCAGGACGATCGCCGGATGGAGTTCGGCCCGCCGGTCGACGAGGATCGCCCGGAAATAGTTGTCGACGACGGCGAGCACCGCGATCCCGTAGCCCAACAGGAGTACGCCGCGGAGGGGGCCGCTCGAGGCCGCGTGGGCGACCGTCACCGGTCCCCAGACGAGCCAGACCCCGATCGTCGGGAGGAAGGACACGAGAACCAGCACGACTGCCAATACTGGCGCGTACGGGACCCCGAGGAGGGCGAGGCCCAGTCCGCCGAGTATCCCCTGGATGACCGCGACGAGCACGTGACTGCGGAGGACCGCCCAGACGACGACGTGAATCTCCTCGAACAGGTCGTCGAGGACCCGGCGCTCGAGCGGGACGTGCCGTCGGATCCAGTCGACCGCTGCCGGGCCGTCCACGAGCAGATAGTACAGCACGAACACGAGGACGATAGTCCCCGCAACGATGTCGGCGGCGGTGGTCACGAGCCCGACAGTCCGGGCCAGGGTCACGTCGGCCGCACCCGCGATCATTCCCTCGAGTTCGGTCGTTACCGACGACTCAAGGGCCGCGACCGTCCCGTCGGCCAGTCTGAGTTCGGCTCGCGCGAACTCTCCCGTGTTCGCCGCAATGTGGTCGATCGACGTCGTCTCGCGAACCGACGCGGCGGTACGGAGAACGACCAGCGAGACGAGCACCAGCGGGATGACACCGCCGACCACGGCGAGGCCGGTGGCTGTGAGTCCGGCGGTGCGCTCGCCGACTCGCGGTGCGAGTCGCTCGTACAGCGGTCGGAGGACGACCGCGAGCAAACAGGCCGCCAGCACGTACTCCACCAGCGGGAGCACGATCAGTGCGGCGAGCGTGCCGAGGACACAGACCGAGAGAGCGAGAAACGAGGTCCGAGCGTCCATAGTTCAGCCACTCCGATCGGACGCATAAATGTTGATATTCCATACTGTCCACCACAGTAACGAAACGGCATTCCGACTCCAACACCGCCCGGCGATTCGAACTGGAGCCGGCCGCCTACAGGTTCGCGTAGGCGTCGTCGATCAACTTGCTGGTCTCGTCGACGATCGTCTGCCAGTTCTCGTCGTCGGGGGCGGTCCCGAGCAGCACTGTCAGTCGTTTTCGGCACAACGCAGGACGGTCGTAGTTGCACTGGGAACCCGGTACAGCAATCCGCATACTCGGGCCCCACGCGAACCGAGCGGGGCAGTTCCCGGATCGGCCTCGAGACGCCCTCAGAGCGGAATCGGGGCCCACTCGAGGAATCTGATCAATCGATTCGGATCGAACAACGGGTCGTGGATGACGAGCCAGTCGAGGAGGACCAACCCGCCGCCGTGGGCGACGACCGATGGGAGGATGGAGTCGGATTTGTAGTCGACGGCCCCGAACAGGACGTCCGTGGGCCCCGACAACAGGAACTCGATTGGCGGCTTCGAGGTGTGGTGAAGCATGTAGACGACGGGGCTGATGAACACCGCGCTGATGCCGATCTCCTTGACACCGACGCAGAGGAGGCCGCGGTAATAGGTTTCGGCGGCCAGCGCGAGGAGGAACAGTTTCATCGCGTGCGGGATGAAGACGGCCGGCGCTGCGGTCGTCTCCCAGATCGGATAGTACGCCCGGATCGTCGGTAGCGTCGAGCCGACGACGTAGAAGGGGAGGACGAACAGCGCGAGCAACGCCGTATTTCGGACGGCGACGTGGTCGACACGCCATCCGATACGGTTCCCGTGGGACAGCCCGAGCGCGAGCGGGCCGCCGATCAGGAGGACGCCGTCGACGACGATCCGCTGATCCAACTCGCTGGGAACCAGTCGCATCCACAACAGCGTGAGCACGGCTCCGACCACGACCGACTTCTGAACCCAAGAGAGATCCAATCGGCCCCGGAGCCAGCGGCCACCGAAGCGATCCGGCTCGGACGCCACGGTATTACTCGTCCGCGGTCGGAATCGGTCCGGTACCGATCACGTCCCGGACGTTCGCTTCGAATTCCTGGTGGCGCTGGAAGTACGTTTCATCGATGTCCTCGAGCACGGCGGACAGTTCGCGGGGTCCGTCGGGGGTTCGGATCACGCTCTCGCCCTCGAGTCGGTCGACTTCGCTCTTCTCTTTCGGCCAGGTCAGTCGCGAACTCACGCGGGCGAGCGGCGCACCCTCGACGGGGGTCGACTCTCCGAGTGAGACTGCCGGCTCCGCCTCCTCGTCCTCGTCACTCATGGGCGGTCGTTTGCGAGGACAGCGATTCAAGCTTTCGCTTCCGCGGGTCGGCTCGAGCCGGCTCCGACGCGGTTCGCCTCGAAAGTCGGACATGTGTCTGACGTATCGTTTTGTGGTGGGGAGCCCAACGGCCGCGTATGACAAGCCTGACCGAGGTCTACGACGGGACGGCACCGGAGGTGACGAGCCGCCGGCTGTACGCGGGAACGGCGTTCGTGGTGCTCGGCGCGGCGCTGGCCGTCGTTGCGGTCCTCGTGGCGACGACCGACTTCGTCGGCGGCTACGCGGTCGAGCTCTCGGGCGAGATGGCCGCCCAGTTCGCGACCGTCCGTGCCGCGGGCGTTCTGGCCGGACTCAGCGTTCCGATCATCCTCGTCGGCGTCTTCGTCGTCTTACCGGCCGGCCGGCGCGTCCAGGCCGCCGCCGCGATCAGCGCGAGCCTCTGCCTGCTCGGCGTCGCGCTCTTCTGGCACGCCTACCCGGCACACTGGCGCTACGGCGGTGACCAGCTCACGCTCGAGGTAAGCGTCGTCTACCTGCTCGGGCTCCTGACCGCGGTCTGGTGTCTGTTCACCGCCGTCGCGACGTTCAAGCGGCGCAACGATCCCGGCGGCGCCCTCCAGATGAACGTCACCCGACACAACAAGACGGTCATCGAGTCCGACGAGAGCGACTCGGGCGGTCTCGGGGGCATCGGATTCCTCGGCGGCACGCCGGACGGAGACGTGGAGACGCAGACCAACGCCGACGCCGACCAGAGCCGGACGACGGTCTCCGACGGGCAAGCGGAGCGGACGACCGCGTCGCGACAGTCGACGGGTCGAACGGGGACGTCCGGCGGAAGGGGAACCGGCTCACCTACCCGCCGATCCGTCGGCGCTGCGACCAGCGACGGCGGGTCCGCTGCCTCGGACATCTCCTCGCCGCTCGAGTCGGGCGACGGCACCGACGCGGAGATCGTCGAGTCGCCGACCGAGCAGCCGAACGAACCGACGGATCGCTACTGTGGGAACTGCACGCACTTCGAGTACGTCCGTTCCTCGGATGGGATGGTCCCCTACTGCGCCCGCCACGAAACGGCGATGGACGACATGGACGCCTGCGAGGAGTGGACGCCGAACCGACAGTAATCGGAAGGCGAAAGCGGTTCAGAACGAGAGCAGTGCTCGGTTTTCTCGGCTGTCATTCTTCTCAGCTGTACTACCGCTGTACGCGTGCCCGTCCGTGATCACAAACGGGTAGCTCACAATGAGCCGTTCGTAGTGGTGCCGAGGCTGACTGACAGCTGTTGTTTCGTCTGGAGTCCCGTCTGGAATCGCTGAACGATTTTCGACTGGTGTTCCGGACATGCCATGGGGACGAGTATCCCCTCCTGGACCGGTATCATGTGTTGGGTCGAACTAGACGGTGCGAGGCGACAGCCGGGACAGGTGATACCACCGGCCGGTCGGTGGTGCAAGAGATCGGCCGTCGCTTCGGTGGTGAGCCCACAGATCGAGGTGAACCGCTCGAGGTGGTCGTCACAGCTGAGAACGGGAATCGTGAGCTGGTCCAGGAGGAGAAACGAAACGGCCTGCTGCCGATCTGATCGAAGGGCAGACCGGCACTCGTCACAGCGAATGGGCGGCTGGCCATCGGTGAAATCCGACCGTGGACGCTGGCGATCTGCTGCTGGCATTCGTGTATTCGACGGACCGCCGGACGGGTAAGTAATGGGATGACGAATGGGATGACGAGTCGGTACTCGGACAGTCCTCACTAGAACCGGCAGTCGACTACAGACCGAGTAGCTGTCGCCCCATCTCGAAGCCCCACCGGGGGACTTCGAACACGAGCGCGGCGGCGAGGGCCAGTTCGCCGACGGTGACGATTACCATCATGAGATCCGCGCGTTTACTGCTGACCGCGACGCCGATCGGGAGTCCGAACTCTTCCTTCCAGAGCGGGTAAAACAGCGCGATCCCGCGCTTGCTCCCGGCGATATCGAGAACGTAATGGGTCAACACGCCGATCCAGACGTACTCGAGGTTGCCGAACACGAACGGGAAGGCCACGAAGCCGATCAGGATCGGCAGGTTGTGCAGCGTCTTCCGGTGTTTGCCGAAGGCGGTGTCGACGTCCGGAAAGAGCGCTCCGAGCGTCACAGGCACGCCGATCATCACGATCGTTCTGAACGTCTCCATATCCCCCGCCGGCTCGAGTAGATAGCCCAACCCGATGCTCAGCAGAACGGCGTTCAGCACGTGGCCCTTCTTGTTCATCTATCCACATCTGTGAAGTCGTGGAAGGAATAGTTTTTCTTTCGGAATTGTCATCAAGTCATACATGTGTCGGATTCGGTACTGATTCGAGGTGCAGACGAATGTCTCACCGAGTCGAATCGGTCGCTCGTGCGCTCCCGATCGAACCGATCGAAAGATTTACACACCGATCGGACGGCCGTCGTTCGACCGGGCGTCCAGTGACGGTCAGCGACTCGTCTCCCGCGCCTCGAGTTCCGAAAGCAGGTCCGCGAGCGCCCGGTCGACGGTCTCGGCGCGAACGTCAGCGCGGTCGCCGTCGAACTCGTATCTCGAGACGGTCGCGTACGACTCCCCGCTGCCCCACGGTCCCGCGTAGGAGACCCCGATGTAGACGGTGCCGACCGGCGTGTCGGCGCTGCCCCCGGTCGGGCCGGCGACACCGGTCGTCGAGAGACCCCACGTTACGTCCGCGACATCCCGAACCCCCTGTGCCATCTCGCGGGCGACGGGTTCGGAGACGGCACCGTGTTCGTCCAGCGCCTCGCGATTCACCCCGAGATGGCGGCGTTTGGCACCGTAGGCGTAGGTCGTCAGTCCGGCGTCGAAATAGTCGCTCGCGCCCGGAACGGCGGTGATCGCAGCGCCGATCAGTCCACCGGTGCAGGATTCGGCGACCGCCAGCGTCTCCTCGCGATCGCGGAGCGCGTCGGCGACATCCATCGGTAGGTCGCGGTCGATGTCGTCGTTCATACTCGAGTCGAGGAGTCGCGCCGACGTGAAAGCGAGGGTTGCATTCGAGGCACCGATCCGCCGGGTTCGATGCGGAAACGGAAAGAAAAACGAGCCCTGCTCGCCGAGTACCCGCCATGAACTACGAGACGCCGCTGTTCTTCCGTGTGATGGAGTACGCGGACGCCGCGGAGCGCGACGTCATCGACATGGTGAGCGGGAACCCCGACTGGGAGCCCCCCGAGGCGCTCCGGGACGGGCTTCGAGAGTACGCCGACCTCGAGCCAGACCGGTTTCAGTACCCGCCCAGCGAGGGGCTACTGGAGTTGCGCGAGGAGATCGCAGCACGCCGCGGCGTCGATGCCGATCAGATCGTCGTCACCAACGGCGCGGGCGAGGCGAACTACCTCGCGATGGCGCGGGCCCTCGAGCGCGAGCGCGGGAGCGAGATCCTGCTGACTGACCCCGTCTACCCCTACTACCCGGGAAAGACGACGATGCTGGGCGGAACGCAGCGCTTCGTCGCGACGGACGAGAAGGGGCAACTGGATCCTGATAATGTCCGCGCGGCCGCGAGCGAGGAGACGGCCGCGATCGTTGTCAATACGCCGAACAACCCGACTGGTGCTGTCTACCCCGCGGAGACGATGCGGGAACTCGTCGCCATCGCCGAGACGTACGACGCCGTCCTGATCAGCGACGAGGTGTACGACCACTACGACCTCTCGGGGGCGTTCGCCAGCGCGCTCGAGACCGATTCGGCCCACCGGATCGTCACCAACGCGTTTTCGAAGTCGATGGCGATCACCGGAGCCCGGGTCGGCTACGCGATCTTCCCGCCGGAACTCGTCGCGAACGCGAAGAGCCGACACATGCTGGTCAACGTCGCCACCACCCGTCCCGGCCAGTTCGCTGTCCTGCAGGCGCTGCGCGAGACGGAGCCGGCCTACTACGAGCGCAACCGAGAGCGGCTCCGCGAGCGCGTCGAGACGTTCACCGACGCGCTCGAGGCTGCGGGCGCGGCGTACACCACGCCGAGGGGATCGTTCTACGTGATGGCTCGCTTCGAGGGGTATCCGGGGACGGTCGCGAACGTCGAGCGACTGATCGACGAGGCCGGCGTGGCCGGCATGCCCGGCGAGGCCTTCGGCGAGTCGCGGACGGAGTGGCTTCGATTCGCACTCGTCACGCCGCGCGTCGAGGAGGCGGCCGAGCGGTTGGCGGCGTACTTCGAGTAACGCACAATCCGGCCACAATACAAATACGCGGCTAGGCCGTCCAGCCGGTGAGTCATGTTGCTCGAGGCCGTCGTCGCTGTGTTCGTCGCGAGCCAGATCGGCTATTTCGTCGTCAGCTGTGGCCTCGTGGGGCTGTTCGCCCGTCGGCCGCTCAACGCGGTCGACGAACGGACACTCGGACGCGTGCTCGCGGAATCAAGGGGCGATTCCGCGCCCCCTCCCCAGCGATCTCGGGCTGACGGCGATCAGCGTCTCGCAGCGGAGCCGATGTCGACTGTCGACCCCGACCCTGACCCCGGTCCCGGGCCACAGTGTCGGCTGCCAGCGACCACGCAGCGGCGAATTCACGTCCTCGTGCCCGTCTCCGGTAACCGAAACAAAGCGCTCGAGGAGACGCTCGCGTCGATCGCGGAACAGAGCTATCCCGCTGGCCGCGTTTTTATCTCCGTCATCACCGGGCCCGGCGAACCCGCTGTGGCCGAGCTGACCGACGCCCTCGAGTCGGGCCGGACGAGCGGTCTGACAGTCGAACAAGTCGAAACCGACGACGCGGTTCGTGCGGCCGATCAGACGACGAACGACCGAACGCGGACCGACTGCGGCGGCACTCGAGTCGTCGCAGCCCCGGTTTCCAGGGCGTTCGCGACGCTCTCGGTCGATGACGACGATATCGTCACCGTCGTCAACTCGGGCACGCGGCTCCCCGTCGACACGTTCGAACTCGCCGTCGCCGGCCTCGAGGAGTACGATATCGTTCAGGCGAAACGAACCGCCGAGAACGTGGACGACGGGCTCCTTCCGCTGCTCGAGTCCGCGGGTAGCGCGATTCACTCGGACCTGCTGTTCGCGAACTCGAACACCGGACCGTACCGATTGCTCGGCGAGGGATACTTCCTGCCGGCCGACGTGCTGGCCGACCTCGAGGACTGGCGACGCGACGGCGCGACCGGATCGATGGCGCTCGACGCGGCGGCGTTCCGGCGAGGGTATTCGCTTGGTGTCCTGAATCGGTACGTCCAGAAGCGCTGTCCGTCCAGTATCCGCGAGTGGGTCGGTGAGAAACGACGGCAGGTTGCAGAGCCGTACCGACGCCTTCGAGCGCCGAACTGGTCAGCGTTCGATCGACTCCGGTTCGTGACCGGAACCGGTCTGACGCACCTGCTCGCGGTCACGAACGTCGTCGGAATCCCGGTCGGGCTGGTGGTCGCACTGGCGACCGTGGCCGGATGGCTCTCCCTTTCCCCGCTCCTTGTGGCTCTCGTCGCCTGCAACGCCGTCGTCTGGGCGTACTACAGCGTCCGGTCCTCTCGCGCGGCTTGGCAGGCCGTGCCCTTCGAGAGCCGCTGGGCGAGGCTTCGCTACTCGTTGCTCTCGAACCCGTTTACGCAAGCGCTATACGCCACGCTGTGGGCCGTGCCGCTCGCGCTGGCGCTCCGCGACGCCGTTACCGGCGACGAGTCGTCGGTTTCGGGGACGCCGACGGAGTGAGCGCGGTGGTCTCGCCATCGATCGGGAGTCAAGACCGACGAATACTCGTGTTGGGACGGGGAAACGAGCCGTATGAGTGGCATCGACGTCGAACCGGTCGACGAGGAAGCCGAGGCGACGGGACAGGACAGTGACGATGACGCACACACCATCGAGGTGACGCCGACGGAGTCAGTCGACGACGCGGAACTGGACGAACGCGAGACGATCGACGTCGAGCCGTCGGACGAGCCGATCGACGGCCCCGAGTACGTCCTCTACGGCGGCAAAGGCGGCGTCGGGAAGACGACGATGGCAGCCGCGACGGCGCTCGACAGCGCCCGCGGCGGCACCCGGACGCTGGTCGTCTCGACCGACCCGGCGCACTCGCTCTCGGACACCTTCGAGACCGACATCCCGGCCGACCCCGGACGGATCCGCGACGATATCCCCCTCTACGCGGCCGAGATCGATCCCGAGGCTGCGATCGAGGAGGGCGAGACTCCCTTCGGGGGCTCGAGCGCGAGTACGGACGCGAATTCGGGACCCGGGCCTGGATCCGACGAGGGATCGCCCTTTGGCGGCGATGACGCCGGCGGCTCCCCGTTCCCCGGTGGCGCTGGCGGCGATGGCGGTCCGCTCGGCGGCCTCGGCGAGATGCTCGGCGGCGAGTCGCCGATGGACGCCCTCTTCGGCGGCGCGATGCCGGGGGCCGACGAGGCCGCCGCGATGCAGCTCCTGCTCGAGTACATGGACGACGACCGGTTCGAGCGCGTGATCGTCGACACGGCTCCGACGGGCCATACCCTCCGACTGCTCCAGTTGCCCGAGATCATGGACACGATGATGGGCCGACTCGTCAAATTTCGCCAGCAGATCGGCGGGATGATCGACGGCGTCAAGGGGATGTTCGGCGGGGGTGAGAACGCTGACGAGGGCGACCTCGAGGATCTGGACGTGTTACGCGAACGCATCGAGCGCCTGCGGGCGGCCCTGCGCGATCCCGCGCGGACGGACTTCCGGATCGTTATGGTCCCCGAGGAGATGAGCGTCTTCGAGTCGAAGCGCCTGCGCCAGCAACTCCGGGAGTTCGAGATCCCCGTGGGCACCGTCGTCGTCAACCGAGTGATGGAGCCGCTGTCGAACGTCACCGACGACGTCGACGGCGAGTTCCTGCAGCCGAACCTCGACGACTGCGCGTTTTGCCAGCGGCGCTGGGACGTCCAGCAGAACGCCCTGTCGGAGGCGCAGGATCTCTTCCGCGGTACCGAGGTCCGACGCGTCCCGCTGTTCGCCGACGAGGTCCGCGGCGAGGCGATGCTCGAGGTCGTGGCGGCCTGTCTGCGGTAGCTCGTGGACGAGGGCGGTCTCGCGGCGTCCCGGTTCGGACCGCTGCGTCGGGACTGACGGGAAAGCGCACTCGCCGGAGGACGCCGATACGATCGTGGCCATCGGCGGCGCGATGGTCCTGTTCACCCTGCCGACGGAGACCGAATACGGCGACCGCACCTTCCTGCTCGACTGGACGAACGCCGTCGACATCCCGTGGGGCGTTATCCTCCTTTTCGGCGGCGGCCTCGCGATCGCCAGCGGCTTCGGTGACACCGGGCTCGCGGCCTGGATCGGCGAGCGCCTCGAGTTGCTCGGCGGCGTCCCGATGATCGCCGTCCTGTTCGCCGTGGTCGTGATGACCATCTTCCTGACGGAGGTTACCTCGAATACGGCGACGACGGCGATGTTGATGCCCATTCTCGCCGGCGTCGCGGTCGGAATCGGCGTCCACCCATTCGGACTCATGATCGCCGGCGCGACCGCGGCCTCCTTCGCGTTCATGCTCCCAGTCGCGACCCCACCCAATACGATCGTTTTCGGCAGCGGCTACATCACGCTGCCGCAGATGGCCAAGATCGGCGTCGGGCTCAACGTCATCGGGATCGTCCTGATCACCCTGGTCGCGGTGGGCTGGCTGCCGATTGCCTGGGGGATCGAGATCAGAACGCTCCCGACGGAGTTCGCCGAAGCGTTCCAGGGGTAATCAGTGTGATTGGCGGAACGCGGACACCAGTTGCATCCGCGAGTGAACCCGAAGGGTGAGCGAGCGGGCCGACGACCGACCCGGAATGAACGAAGTGAATGGAGGGGAGAGAGGAGTGCTTTTGATCGAAATTTTACCGAGGGACATCGCGCTGTGCGGCAAAGCCGCCAGCGCGATAGACCGCAGAGTAAAATTTCGTTAGTCGTCCGCGGGCAACTGCGTCCCGCCCACATCGGGCCGGCTCACGTCGCGGTCGGTCTCCTCGCCCTCGATATCGTAGGGGTACTCGCCGGTCACGCAGCCCAGACAGAGGTCGAGTCGATCCTTCTCGAGCACGTCGGCGACGGCGTCGGTCGAGAGGTAGGCGAGACTGTCGGCGTCGATCTCGTCGCGGATTTCGGCGGTCGATTTGTCGGCTGCGATGAGCTCCTCGCGGGTGGCCATGTCGATGCCCATGTAGCAGGGGGCGACGATGGCCGGCGCGCCGATGCGGACGTGGACTTCCTCGGCCCCGCAGTCCTTGAGCAGCTGGACGAGCTGTGTCGAGGTGGTCCCGCGGACGATGCTGTCGTCGATGACGGTGACGGTCTTGCCCTCGATTGTGGATTTAATCGGGTTGAGCTTGAGCCGCACCGCGCGCTCGCGCTCGTCCTGGGTCGGCATGATGAACGTCCGACCGACGTAGCGATTTTTCATCAGCCCCTCGGCGAACTCGACGCCGTCGTCGTCCGCGGCTCGCGGCTCGCCGTCGGCGGTCGTCTCGCTCGCGGCGTCGGCGTAGCCCGAGGCAAAGGCCCGCCCGGAGTCGGGGACAGGCATCACGACATCGGTCTCGACGCCGCTTTCCGACCAGAGCTTCCGGCCGAGATTGCGGCGGGCCTCGTAGACGAGCGTGTCGTCGATGACGCTGTCGGGGCGCGCGAAGTAGACGTGTTCGAAAAAGCAGTGGGCGGTATTCTCCTGTTCGACGAGCTGGTAGGAGTCGAAGCCGTCGCCGCCCTCCTGCAGGACGACGAGTTCACCCGGACGGACATCCCGGACGAGTTCACCGTCTAACGTGTCGATCGCCGCCGACTCCGACGCGAGAATGTAGCCGTCCTCGAGTTCCCCGATGCACAGCGGGCGGTTCCCCTGCGGATCGCGGACGCCGAGAACGGTGTCGTCGTGGGTGATCGTCAGCGAGTACGAGCCGTGGACCCGCCCCATCGTCCGCTTGACGGCGCGGACGAGGTCCTCCTCGAGGAGGTTGCGCGCGAGGTCGTGGGCGATGACCTCGGTGTCGCCGTCGCTGGTGAACGCGTGGCCCGCGGCGGCGAGTTCGTCGCGGATCTCGTCGGCGTTGACGAGGTTGCCGTTGTGCGAAAGGCCAAGCGAACCGCTCTTGAACGAGACAGAGAACGGCTGTGCACAGGAGGAGTCGACCGAGCCGGCAGTCGGATACCGAACGTGCCCGATTCCTGCCGATCCGTTGAGCGCATCGAGATCGTCCTCGCCGAACGCGTCGCCCACGAGCCCCATCTCGACATGGCTGTGCTGCTGAAAGCCGTCGTGGGTAACGATTCCTGCGGACTCTTGCCCACGATGCTGGAGTGCGTAGAGCGCGTAGTACAACGGTCGCGCCGCGTCCCGACCGTCAAGTGAGACGCCGACGACGCCGCACTTTTCGGTCATTCCTGTTCGCCGGGGAGTTTCGCCCCGCCCATCAGTCATAGGAGTCAGTAGGGCATCGAGCCGATAAAAATCCCCGTGTTTGTGCTTCTTCGACTCCCTCTAAATGTGAATTGTATCCACAATCGTGCATATTGGTCGAGAAATTGCGTGACAGTAGTCTTTCCGTCCGACGGCGCTCGATGAATCGTTGCTATCGGCGTCTCGAGACGGAACTGACGGGATCGCACCAGTTCAGTCCGCCGAGCGTTCGTTCGCCCATTCTCAGCGCGAACAAAACACAACTCCAGTAGTGAGGGGCATCTATTTTAGCGAGATCGATACAGTTGGCCGAAACAGATAAACAATCCTGGTTTCTGATATAGGCCGATGCAACGACGACAGTTCCTGGGGGCGACTGCTGTGGCAACGGCCGGACTCGCCGGCTGCATGGGCGTTCTCAACGATAGCCCAGACGAAGTGGTCGAGAAGTTCTATCAGGCAGCGAACGACGGGGACAGAGCGACTGTCAACGATCTTCTTCACTCCGACTCACCATCCGGCGAGATTTCGGAAGAGGAGATGTCCAATCTCGAGGACACGGAGATGACGGTCGAGGAGACTGAAGTCGTCGATGAAACGGACAGCATTGCCGAGGTCCGGGCCGAGATAACGATGGAACAGGACGGCGAATCGACGACCAACGAGATGACGATCGAGCTCAGAACGGAAGACGGCGACTGGAAAATCTACGAGTGACCGCTCGGTGACTCCAGCGGTGATATTTTTCGGAGAGGTTCGATCGCGCCAGTTATAGTAGTCGCTGAAACGACTCACACGCTGATCGTACTGCCGTCACGCGATTCAGGTGTGAACTGACTTTCAGTGACTGCTATAGTCGGTGCGAGCAACGTTCGACACCGCGCTTGGAGAGACATGCCAGCAATCGGTTTTCTGAGTACAGGTTTCGTGATCGGGACCTGACGGCGGTGAAGTCGACCGTCCTCGAGTATCGCGGCGCTCGAGACACAGCGTTCAAGAGCGTTGCCTCGAGTTCACAGCGTATGCGACTCGAGGAGTACTGGGGGGTCGGCCCGAAGACGCGGGAGACGTTGATCGAGGAACTAGGTCACGAGCGGGCGATCCAGGCGATCGAAAGCGGAGACGTACGGGCGCTCGCCGACGCCGGGCTCGCCCGCGGGCGAGCGACGCGGATCTTGCGCCGAGCGACCGGTGGTGCGGGAATGGACGTTCTGGCGACCAGCGACGCGCGGTCGGCCTACAAGGAGCTGCTGGACCTCGCGGTCGACCACGCCGTCACGCAGCGCGCGGCGGACCGAATTCGGGTGCTGACACCCCTCGATAGCCGGGCAGCGATGGACAACCGCCTCGACGACGTGCTTGCAGCCCGGGACGCCTGGGCTGGCCTCGCCGACGACGACCGCAAGGCCGTCCTCGCGGCCTACGAACGCTACGACGAGCGTGCCGGGAGCGAGCACGCGGCCGTCGAGGCCGCGCTCGCGTTGCTCGCAGCCGGCGTCGATTCGGGGCCGTTCGCCGCGATCGCCGACCTCGAGCGCGACCGGCTCGGGGCGGCCGCCGACGCGCTGGCAGCGTTAGACGGCGGCCGAGTCCGCGAGGATGCCGACGAGGAACTCGACCGTCTCCGCGACGCGCTGGGTGCGGTCGAAGACATGGACGCCGACGCCCTCGCGCTGATCGAGGACCTTCGTTCGGAAGGCGTCCACGACGTCGAGGCCTTCCGTCAGGCCTTCGAGGACCGCCTGTTGAGCGAGACCGACGTGACGATCGATCGGGTTCGGGACGCGATGCCGACCGACGCGGCGGATGCGACCGATTTCGTCGGGGACACGTTGCGCACGTTGCGGACCGATCTCACGGCGGCGGTCGACGAGCGGGAGGAAACCGTCGCGAGCGAGTTCCGGAAAACGCTCGCGGACGCCCGCGATGCCGTCGATCAGGCGGTCGAAGCGGTCGACGACATAGCGCTTCACCTCTCGCTGGCCCGCTTCGCGCTCGAGTACGATTGCACTCGCCCCATTTTCGTGACGGGGGAAGACGCGGCCGTCTCCGTCGTCAACGCACGCAACCTCACGCTGGCCGCGCGAGACGGCGAGTTGGTCCAGCCGGTCACCTACGGGCTCGGCGAGCACGGTATCACGAGCGTGCCAGACGGTGTGAACGCGGTCCCCGGCGAACAGCGCGTCGCCGTCCTGACGGGCGCGAACAGCGGCGGGAAGACGACCCTGCTCGAGACGCTGTGTCAGATCGTCCTGCTGGCGACGATGGGGCTACCGGTCCCCGCGGATCGAGCCGAGGTGACGGCCGTCGACTCGCTGGTCTTCCACCGCCGGCACGCGAGTTTCAACGCCGGCGTCCTCGAGTCCACGCTTCGGTCGATCGTCCCCCCGCTCTCGTCGGGCGGTCGCACCCTCATGCTGGTCGACGAGTTCGAGGCGATCACGGAGCCGGGCAGCGCGGCGGACCTGCTCCACGGACTGGTCACGCTCTCCGTCGACCGCGAGGCGCTTGGCGTCTTCGTCACCCACCTCGCGGACGACCTCGAGCCGCTGCCCCCACAAGCGCGGGTCGACGGCATCTTCGCGGAGGGGCTGAACCCCGACCTCGAGTTGCTCGTCGATTACCAGCCCCGCTTTGGCACGGTGGGCCGGTCGACGCCGGAGTTCATCGTCTCGCGGCTCGTCGCGAACGCGAGCGACCGGGGCGAACGCTCCGGGTTCGAGACGCTAGCCGAGGCCGTCGGCAACGATGTCGTCCAGCGGACGCTCGCGGACGCTCGCTGGACCGCCGGCGAGTGAGTTACGACGGCCCGCTCCGGTCCCCGTCGTCTGTCCAGTCACCGTCGTCCGTCCGTTCCCCGCGGTCGGATCGGTCCTCGAGGCAGTTTTCGTTATCGGACCAGTTTTGGTCCTCGAGCCAGCGGTCCGGCGTGGGCTCGTACCCGGTTCCGGACTCGGTATCGATCGGCTCGCCGTAGGTGTAGAGCGTTCCGTCGTACTCCTCGCAGACCCGGGCCTCGAGGTAGGCCTGCGCGGCTCGCCGCGAGAGCGCCCCCATCTCGATGACGTCGGCCAGTGCGGTCTTGGTCGCTCGAAACCAGCGCCTGACCGAGTCCTCGGAATCGGCTTCGATGATCGCACCTCGACCGCCGTCGCGGCCGTCGCCCCACTCGAGCCAGCAGACCCGATAGGCGTCGACCGCGTAGTCGGCAGCCGGATCGACCAGATACAGCGCCTCGTGGACGCAGGGATCGAGATGATCCGTCAGGATTCGATCGCGGCTGATCGAGTCCGCCACCAGTGGCCCCGCAACCGAGCCGTCGGCCAGCGGCGTTGTGGACGTGATCTCGTCGACCAGCGACAGCGTCTCGCCGCCCCAGTGGCTGTACCGCAGGTCGTAGAGCCGATCCGGTCGGCGGTAGGCGACGAGCGCCCTATGCCCCATCGTCCACCCTGTTTGCCGTGGTCGAGTCGGTCCGCTCGAGGCTCGAGCGGGGAACTGTGTGACGGGTCACAGCGACTCTGGCCGCCCGTCCGTACTTGAACCTGCGGACATCTTCGGTCTCGAGGTCCGTCGGGACAGTGGTCCAGTCGGCGGGGCTGTGGAAGGTGGACGACCCGTTCCAGGACACCTCAGCAGGACGCCGAGATCCGCTCGTGGGGAACCGGTTCACCGACCGGGCCGTCCGCGTCGACCGACTGATCGACGCGGTAGATGGTCACCGACTCGATGTCGTCGGGGGCGCGGTCACAGAAGTACGCCGCCGCGGGATCGAGGTGGGCGTCTCCACTGCCGCCGCGCAACTTCGTTCCGTAGCGCTTCCAGAGCGCCGACGGATACCGATCCATGGCGTCCGGCGGGCGGTCGAAATCGACCGTCCCGCCGTCGACGAGATCGATCGGGGCGCCCGATTCGCGCTCGGCCTCGACGACGTACCAGCTGTACTCGTCCGGCGGATCGGGTGCGAAAAAGGCCCAGCTCGCACTACCCAGTTTCTCACCGCCCGGGGTCGGCCCGGTATCGACGAGGCCGGCCGCGGTCACCTGCCAGCTCACCACGGAGAGGAGAACGCAGGCGAACAGTACCGTCGTCCCGAGTCGAATCCCGCGCCGGACCCGGGGCGCGCCCAGGAAATCACGCGGACCAGTTCCGCCTTCGTCCCGTGACGTTGCGAGCGCCTCGAGACGGCGTCCCGACGCGGTCCGCGACACGAACTCGTCGATGGGATCCCAGAGCTGCGGGGGGAGGAACAACAGCAGGGCGGCGATCATTACGAACGGAAAGGCACCCAAGCGCATCGTCGCCGCCATCCCGAGGTGTGCGCCGACGAACGCGCCGACGGTCGCGATCCGGAGCCGGCCGGTCGCGAGCACGAGCAGCGGCGACATCGACAGAACGGCGATCCAGAGCCAGTTGACCGCAGTGAGCAACGCCGGATACTCCGCGGTGGTCGGGCCGAGCAGGAAGACGAAATCCTGAAGATGGAAGATACGCCTGACCGCCGTGGCGCTCATCCAGGCGTCGCTTCGGAACTTGAGGACGGCGTTGAGCAGGTAGATCACCGCGACGTGGAGGAGAACGGTCGCAGTCGCCGCCGAAACGACGCGCGGGTCGTCTCGCGAGTCGATGGGATCGGAACGTTTGTCCGCGAAGCGACGCGGGCGAAGCGACCAGCGCCGCTCGAGCGGGAGCGTCGCTGCGAGGACGAGCAGGGAGAGGAGGATCGTATCGCCGCCGTTGACGAGATACGGATTGCGGGCAAACAGCGACGCGAGGAGGAGTGCCGAGACGACCGCCGCGAGTCGGTGCCGGTAGCCGACCAGAAGGCACGCGGCGGCACCGCCCGCGATCGCGACCAGCAAGGCCTGTAGCCACACCGAGCCGGAGAGGGCGTGCAGGGACCACGTCGCGAGCGTCGGAGACGCCTCCGCGAGGGCGGACCGGGGGAGGACGCCCTCGTCGGTGTAGAAGGTTGCCAGCCCCGGAACGCGGAGGAAGAGGAGATCACAGAGGACGACGAGCCCCAGTCCGATCCGGAACGCAGCCAGTGCGCGGGGATCGATCCCGAGTCGCGACCGACCGAACGCGCGAAGCGACGCAAGCGTCGTCGACTCGCCGTCGGCAGTCGTGAGTGTCGATCGGTCGCCAGTCATACGGAGCAGTCGAATCGACCTCGGATTGTCAACCGGAATATAAGTATTTTCTCCTCTCCGCCGCTCGAAAACGTGAATGAACCGTCCCGACGGGAGACCCCATCTCGGCTACGCCGGTGCACTCGCCCGTCGTTCGGCACGGGCCGCGATCGACTCGTTCATCGCGACGAACGCGCGTTCGACCCGCCCCTCGTCGAACAGCAGCGGGACGAGCGCACCTCTGACCGTCTCTCGCTGTAGCAATCGCGTCCGCCGCCCGTCATCAATCGGCACGAGGTGAAACTCGTGGTAGCGATCGAACGCGAACGGGAGAACGAACCGCTCGAGCCAGGCGAACCGTCTGTACGGCTCGACGGTGACGATCATCGGCCCGTCGAGGAACCGACGGGAATCGACGGGCGGGTACCGGCCCCGTCGCTCCGTCCCGTCGATCGCGATTCGCTCGACGGTTCGACTGACCGGGTTCCACTCCGGATAGTATTCGAACTCGAGCAGCGCCTCCCAGACGACGTCGGGCGGCGCGTCGATCTCGACGAATACTTCGACAACGTTCATAGATAACGTAGTACACACATGGGGATGGCTGTACCGGTCACCCGTCCGTCGGTCGCCCTGCTGACGGCTCCGTGATGGAGGGTGGAAACGCATATCGACGGCGATAATGGGCGCGTCGGCCGCGATCGGCTCTCGCATCGCAGGCGTTCGATGAGCCGATCGACCGGCGCGGTTATGCGCTGTCGTTGAACCGACGGTTCGTCGAGAGCGGCGCGTCGCCGGGTTCCCCTCGGACGAAATGGCCGGCCGGGTTGATTTCGCCGTCGCGCTCCATCGAAAGGAGTTCGACGAACCACGCCTCGTGTTCGATCTCTTCTTGAAGGATGCGCTGGGCCATGTCGTAGGTCCGCGGGTCGACGCCGTGGGTCATGTCGCAGATCTCCGACCACGTTCGAATAGCACAGCGCTCGGCCTCGAGCAACACTTCGAGGATGCTCTCGGCGGTCAGGTTCTCGAGGTCGAACCCCCCGGTTTCGTACGCCACCGGCATATCAGCGTCCGGGCAGGACGCGCGATCCGCGAACTCCCTGATATCGTTGGGCAGCGCGCCGCCGAGTTCGTACACTCGCGGCGCGACGAGTTCGAAGTGCGCCCGGTCCTCGAGGCGGGCGTCCTCGGTGATCTCCTTGTAGTCCTCGTGTCCAGCGAGGTGCATTCGGAGGTTCGTGTAGTAGTAGTACGTCGTGAACTCGGCACCGATCGCGTCCAGCAATTTCTCGCGCAGTTCCTCAGGCTCGAGCCCGCGCTCGCGGAGCACGGCCATTCCGACGCGCTCGCTCGTGTCCCCCGCATCGACGTTCCCTGCCGCGTGTGGTTTTTCGTCGGACATCCCACCGATCGACTCCCATAACTCGACGCATCAATCTTTGCTTGCGACTGCCGTACCGACCCACGTAGCGTCGACAGTCGGTCTCTCCCGACAACCACCGGTCGGCTGTCCGTCGTCCGGCTAATCGGTGTGACCGCAATATCCTTAGTCGCCAACCCCTGAGAGTCGTGTATGAACGGTTCGGATCGCGGACTCTCGCGTCGCGCGTTCGTGCGCAGCGCCGTCGCCATCGGCGGTGCGAGCGCGCTGTCCGCCTGCCTCCAGCGCGAGGAGACCGAGGACGTGCCTCAGGCCACGCTCGCCCCCGATGCGCTCCCGGATCGCCAGCACGCATGGAACGAGTTCCTCGGGACGGACGACGACGGGAACGTTCGGCCACCCGAACACCACCTCCTGCTCGGCCTCGAGTACGTCGGCGACGGTCCCGCCGAGGCGACGGCCGAACGCGAGCGACTCGAGGCCGCGTTCCGAACGCTCGAGAAAGCGTACAAGCGCGGCAACGAGGGACTGGCGTTCACGATGGCCTACGGCCCGGCCTACTTCGACCGCTTCGACGCCGACCTCGCGGGGATCGATCTGCCCGAGCCGACGTCACTGACGCCGTTCGACGATCCGGAACTCGACGAGTACGACGCCTTGCTTCAGGTGGCCAGCGACTACGGCCACGTCACCCTGAGCGTCGAGGAGGCTCTCAAAGGTGAACTCGAGGAACTCAACGGGATCGACGTCGAGGGAACGTTCGACGGGATCTTCGAGGTGCGCGACCGCAGAACCGGATTCATCGGCCGCGGCCTCCCGGCCGACAATCAGTCCGGTGTCCACGGCATCCCCGACGGTGATCCAGTTCCGGACGACGCGCCGATGTTCATGGGGTTTAAATCCGGCTTCAGGCAGAATCAGGCGAGCGAGGACCGCGTGACGATCGACGAGGGACCGTTCGCCGGCGGGACGACGATCCACCTCTCGAAGATTCAGTTGCACCTGCATCAGTGGTACAATCAGGACAGCCGCGGTCAGCGCGTCTCCAAGATGTTCTCGCCGAACCACAACGCGGCGGATCTCGTCGAGGGGGCCGGCCACAATCTCGGCGACTCGAGTCGCGTGACCGAGGTCGGCGGCGACCCGGCTTCGACCGGCACTGGAACTGTCGGCCACGCCCAGAAGGCCGCTCGCGCGCGCGAAGACGGCGAACCGATCATCCTCCGGCGCGACTTCGACTCGACTGACGACGATACGGCGGCCACCCACTTCCTCTCGCTCCAGCGCTCGATCGACGATTTCGTGAAGACCCGCAAAGCGATGACCGGGACCGATCTCGATACCCCGATGTTCAACAGCGGTATTCTCCAGTACATCAGCGTCACGAACAGAGCGAACTACCTCGTTCCGCCACGGGAGCTTCGGTCCCTGCCCGCGCCGAATCCGTCGGCGGAGTGAACGGCGACGATACGATCGGCTCGCGAGGGCTCAGCCCGAACCCGTCGGGACGTGCGTTCGACTGCCGCTGGCCGCGAGCTCATCGAACAGCGCCGCGGCGTCGTCGGCCAGCGGATACGCGTCGTGGTAGGGATCGATCTCTCGGTCAGTCCCCGAAACCGACTGGACGGCGTCCGCTACCCGCTCATAGTTCTCGTCGACGATATCTCGGATGAGCACCGGCATCCCGGCTCGCTCACACAACTCGGTCGCAGCCGCCCGGCCCGCCCAGACCGTCTCGGCCTCGATATCCGCGAAGAACAGTGCGAACGGCGTCTCGCCAAATTGCCTCTCGAGGAACGCCTGTGCGGCCGGCTCCGCCCATGGAACGACGCCGACGGCCTCGAGTTGGCGCATCGCGGTCGAGGCCGCCGAACAGAACGGACAATCACCATCGTAGAGCAGAATTCCGGTGAACTGCGGTGTCGTCGGCTCCGTCATGGGGGTGCCTACGGCGGCAGAGCGGAAAACGTTCGGCGGGCAGTTTCCGGCCCCCGTCTCACTCACGGTTCGATCGGCCGCAACGGCTCGAGTGCCCGCCGAAACTCGAGCCCCCTTACCCGAGCTTCGACCGGCCCGGCGGTCTGTCGTGATCGGCGCGGTGTCTGAGCAACTCGCCGTAGCGTTCGACTTCAATGACGCAATCCGAGCGGGGGCGCGCGACGCAGGTGAGGACGAATCCGGCCGCCTCGTCCTCCGGGTAGTACCGTTTGGCCTGGCTGTGGTCGACCTCGCCGGAGAGTAGTTTCGCACCACAGGTGATACACCAGCCCTGCTGGCAGTCAGCCGACAGCCAGATATCCGCTGCGCGGGCTGCCGTGAGGATTGCCTGATCCTCGCGGACCTCGATCGTCCGGGATTCGCCGGCGGCGTCCAGATCGGCGTCTTCGGGCACGCGAAGTTCGATGTCCCACGTCGTGAGGGCTGTCACGGGAACGCGTACAGCCGGCCGGGAAAAATGCCTGCGGCCGGCGGACCGCAAGGCCCGGTGCCGCCTTCCCTAGGGCCTTTGCCCTCGAGACCGATCGGAAAACCGATGCGAGCCGCAGCCTTCACCGACTTGATCGGTCCCGAGGGAGTGAGCGTGATCGAACGAGACGACTCCGAACCCGGCCCCGACGAGGCGCTGGTGGACGTCGAGGCCTGCGCGATAAACCGTCACGATCTCTGGATCCTCGAGGGGGATTCTGCGATGGTCGACGCCGACGACCTCCCGTTCGTCACTGGCCTCGACGTGGCCGGCGTCGTGAGCGAAGTCGGGGACGGCGTTCGCGGTCTCGAGCCCGGTAAGAGGGTCGTTCTCTGTCCGAACGAAACCTGTGGCTCCTGTCGATTCTGCCGCGAGGGGCCCGAGAACATGTGCGAGCGGTTCTCCTTGTTCCACGGCGGCCTCGCCGAGACCGCCAGCGTGCAGGCTGATCGGCTCGTTCCGTTGCCCGAAGGGATGGACGCGACGACGGCCGCCGCGATTCCGACGGCGTACATGACCGCGTTCCACATGCTCCGGCGGGCCGAGGTCGGCCCCGGAGACCTCGTTTTCGTCCCCGGCGCGACGGGCGGCGTCGGCGTCGCCGCGATCCAGCTTGCGGACGTTTTCGGCGCAGAGACGATTGGGACCTCCTCGTCGGCAGCGAAACTCGAGCGGGTCCGCGAACTCGGTCTCGATCACGGAATTCGATCGACCGATATCGAGGAGATCCGGAACGAGGTCGAGGCGATCGGCGCGCCGGACGCGGTGATCAACCACCTCGGCGGCGAGTTCACCGGACTCGGCCAGTCCGTCATGCGCCGCGGCGGGACGATGGCGATCTGTGGCCGCACGGCCGGCGGCGAATCCACGATCGACGTGGCGAGCCTCTTTCTTGGCCACAAGCGCATCGTCGGCTCCACGATGGGTACCCAGAACGATCTCCGACGGCTCGTCGAACTCGCCGCCGACGGCCGACTACGCCCCGAAATCGATCGGACGTACGCGCTCGAGGACACCGACGACGCCTTCGCGGCGATGCAAGATCGCGAGAGCGTCGGCAAACTCGTCGTCGAACCGTAGGACAACAACTGGCCATCGAACGTGTCTCGGCCACCCGATCGTTCCACCGCCGGGCGGGAATGAAAGGGGGCTTTCAGCGTGGTGTCGTCTCGCAGCGCCCTCATGCTCGTGGAATCCGTTCCGACTCGCCCAACTAGCCGGAAGGCGCTGGCCCGACCTATTTTGGCCTCGTTGCCGTCTCTTAGGTATGACGAACATCGCGATCACCGGCGCGGCGGGGAACGTCGGCCGGGAAGCCATCGACGCGTTTTCGGAGCACGATCACGACCTCACGCTCTTTTCCCACAGCGAGACCGAGGATCTGGATACGACTCCGCTCGAGATCACCGACCGAACGGCGTTTGTCGACGCGCTCGAGGGCCAGGACGTGCTGATCCACCTCGCGGCCAACGCCTCGCCGCGTGCGTCGTGGGACGAAGTGCGCGGGCCGAACATCGACGGCCTTGCCAACGCCTTCGAGGCCGCAGTCGAGAACGACCTCGGGCGGGTGGTCTTCGCGAGTTCGAACCACGCGGTCAACAGGCGAAACACCGTCTCGGCGATCCGGCCCGAGTCGACGGTCGGGAGCCCCGAGATCGTCCGGCCGGACGATCCGACCGATCCGGACACCTTCTACGGCGTCACGAAGGTCTTCGGCGAGGCGATGGGGTCGTACTACGCCAAACGACACGGGTTCGAGGTGGTAAACCTCCGGATCGGCTGGCTGCTCACCCGGGACGAACTCCGCCACGTGTGCGACGAACGCGACGGTGCCGGCGAACGCTACGCCCGCGCGATGTGGCTCAGCCCCGGCGACTGTCGGCGGCTGCTCGACGCGGCCGCGACGGCAACGCTTCCGGAGTCACCACTGATCACCCACGGAATCTCCGACAACGCGGAGCGGTTCCTCTCGCTCGCCGAGACCATGCAAGCCCTCGAGTACCGGCCACAAGACGACGCCGAGGCGGTCCTGAGCGACGAGTCGGACGGCCGTGACGACCTCGAGACGACCTGATCCGCCGGCGGTCGCAAGGGAGACCTCGAGCCGTTCGTCGCCGGAGGCGACTCACGGATTCGAAAGACCGAATACCGACACGTTCGTATTACCGCACATGTCAGTTAAGGTGTCAGATTCGACGGGCTACGGGCCGAACACCCAGATGTCCATGTTCGGCTATATTATGGGCGCAGTACTCCTAATCGTTCTTCTCCCGTTGATCCCCGTCCTCGTCCCCGTGTGGATTCTCTGGAAAGTGTTCGTCGCCGAGGAAGAGTTCGAACACAGCTTCGAGACCTGGCGACAGGAATCCGGCCGTACCGGTTCCGACCGTGAGGAAGCCGCCGAATCCGAACCCGAAGACGCCGCCGCTGAAGACACCGAGACCGAAGACGCCGAACCGGCAGACGCGGACGCGGACCAGACGGCAGCCGAATCCTAACGCCGCCGTTTCCGTCTCGAGGACGAGCCCTCGTTAGTCGTCGGCGCTCGCGGCCGCGACGAGGTCGGACGGCGGCCCGCCCGGAAGCTTGTCGCGGTCATGGGGTTTTTCGAACTCGAGGTCTGGACCGCGGGCGACGATGCCGTGCGGGTTCACGTCGGGGTGGGTCGTGTAGTAGTGCTCCGTGATGTGGTCCATGTTCACCGTCTGCGCCACGCTCGTTCGTTCACTCGACGTCCCCTCCCTTCGGTCGGCGACGCCGGTCTGATAGAGGTCGCGCAGATACGGCCAGAGGTTGTCGTACTCCCGGACGTACTGGACGTTACACATGAAGTGCGTGTGGTAGACGTTGTCGAATCGGACGAGCGTCGTGAACATCGCGATATCGGCCGCTGTAAGCCGATCGCCGGCGAGATAGCGCTGATCCGCCAGCACCTCGTCCCAGTGATCGAGCGCCGAAAAGAGGTCGTCGACCGCCTCGTCGTAGGGCTCCTGTTTCGTCGCGAAGCCCGCGCGATAGACGCCGTTGTTGATCGGCTCGTAAATCTCGTCGATGATCCGGTCGGCCTCGTCACGATACCCCTCAGGGTAGAGGTCCACGTCTCGTGAGGCGATTTCGTCAAATTCGGTGTCGAGCATCCGCATGATCTCTTCGGACTCGTTGTTGACGATGGCGTCCTCCTGTTTGTCCCAGAGCACCGGCACCGTCACGCGACAGGTCGCGTCCGGATCCGCGCGCACGTACAACTCCCGCAGGAAATCCGCGCCGTGGACGTAATCCGGCGTACAGCCCGCCTTCTCGGGGGTGAACTGCCAGCCGTCCTCGTCGCGGTAGGGATCGACGACCGAGACGGAAATCGCATCCTCGAGCCCCTTCAGCGCACGCGTCACCAGCGTCCGGTGGGCCCACGGGCAGGCATAGGAGACGTAGAGGTGGTACCGGCCCGCCTCGGGCTGGAATCGAGCGTCCGGGTCGTCGCGAATCTCGTTCCGGAAGGTCGTTTCCTGCCGTTCGAACGAGCCGTCGTCGTCGGTCGACTCGAACGCGTCGGTTCGCCACTCGCCGTCGACGAGCATGTTCATAGGCGAACGAAGGGCCCGGAACGACAAAGACTCTCGCTAACCCTCGTGTTACCGGTATCTCGCGACGGGACGCGATCAACCGATATCCGGTCCTGCCGGCGACTTAGAACACCAAACTCGCGACCGAGTACCCCGCTCCGAGGACGACGAGAGCGACGCCCTCGAGACGCGTCAGCCATCGCCCGGTCGCGAGCACGACCGTCGCGAACGCGGTCAGTGCGGCCAGCCACGCCATCGCGACGAAAACGGCCGGGTCGACGGTCAGCGGTCTGACGACGGCGGCAATCCCCAGCACGCCGACGACGTTGAAGACGTTCGATCCGATGACGTTCCCCGCGGCGATACTCACGTCGTCCCCGCGGGCGGCCACGACGGAGGTCACGAGTTCTGGTATCGAGGTCCCGGCCGCGACGACCGTCGCGCCGATCGCCCACTCCGAGATACCGGCGGCGAGAGCGAGTCCCACCGCCGAGTCGACCAGCACGCGTCCGCCGACAATCACGAGGAGCAGGCCGGCGAGGACGCGCCCGGCCTCGAGGCCGAATCGGACCTCGCGTTCGTCCCGGCCGTCGGGAGAACCGGTCGCTCCGCCGGTCACCTCTGGTCGGGCCTCATCACCGTTGCCAGCTGTATCCCCTCGAATCGAGACGGCGAGCGCGCCCAGATAGCCGACCAGCAGTGCGAGCAGAATCGCGCCGTCGAGCCGCGAAACGACGCCGTTGGCGAGGACGGCTGCCGCGACGATCGTCGATGCGGCCATCGCGAGCGCGTCGCGGCGGAGCAGCGTTTCCGCGACGCGAAACGGCGAAATGACGGCGACAAGGCCGAGAATCACGCCGATGTTGAACACGTTCGAGCCGACGACGTTCCCAACCGAGACGTCGCCTCGACCCTCGAGTGCGGCCTCGGTCGAAACGACGACCTCGGGGGCGGAGGTTCCGAAGGCCACGACCGTGAGGCCGACGACGAGCGCGGAGACGCCGGCCGCGCTGGCGAGTCTCGAGGCACCAGTGACGAGCAGCCGCGCTCCGATCCACAGGGCAAGAATGCTGAGACCGAACAGGACGACATTGCCCACGGGTACCATCGATAACAGATCCATTCGAAGGGCAGCATGAAAAACGGCGGGCAAGCGGACGGGGCGATCGATCCGACCATTCGACCGGAGCCACGGGTGTTTAAGCGATCCGAGTGAGCACTCGAGGTATGGCAGACGACGGGGATCGACACCGCCAGAGCCGCCTGTTCACGGACGACGACGGCGAGTTCGACGCCGATCGCGCGCGCGAGGAGTCCCTCCCGGTCGAGGACGGCGAGGTGATCGATACCGACGACCTCGCGGATCACCAGCGCTACGTCGAAGACAGAGGGATCTACGACGAGCGCAACCGGGTGAACGATCTCACGGGCAAGGAGTGGAAGTACGCCACGAAGTCCGTGATCCCCGAGGGCTACCCGCCCGCCGTCCAGCACGACCTGCGCAGCGAACACGGTGGCCAGAAACCGCCGCGACTCTGCGCGGAGCTGATCGGCCGGTTCAGCAAGGCCGGCGACACCGTCCTCGATCCCTTCGCGGGCGTCGGCGGCACCCTGTTGGGCGCGAGTTTCTGCGAACACGAGGGCACCGGCCTTCGGGAAGCGATCGGCTTCGAGCGGACCAGACGATGGATCGAGATCTACGAGACAGTCCTCGGGCGGGAGAACGAGGAGCGTCGCGCACGCGGCGAGCCGCCGCTGGCCAAAGGGGACATGCGACACGGCGACTGTGCCGAGTTGATCGATGGCGTCCCCGACGACTCGGTCGATCTCCTGCTGACTGACGTCCCCTACTGGCATATGGACGAACTCGAGCAGACGCGCAACGAACGCGAAACGCGCGAGAGCAAACTGGGCTCGTTCGATAGCGCTACCGGCGCTCCCGACGCCTCAGACGCCGAAACCGACGGTCGCGATGCAACCGCCGACGCCGATTCGGAGACGGATCCCGACGATCGACAGACGAAAGCCGAGTGGCTCGACGATATGGCGGGCAAGTTCGACCAGTTCACCGACGCCGTCGCGCCGGACGGTCACGTCGTCGTCTTCATCGGCGACATGTACCGCGAACAGTCCTACGAGTTCCTTTCGGCGGATCTCGCGCGGGCGATCGAGTCGACCGCACCGTTGACCCTCGCGGCGAACCTGATCTGGTATGACCCCACGAAGGACCTCCACGTCTACGGCTATCCGTTCTCATTCGTCCCCTCGATGGTCCACCAGAACGTCCTCGTCTTCCGCCTCGAGGACGAGGGCGAAAGCGACGACTGAGCCGCTATCGTCGGCCGGCAGTGAGCGAGCCGGGGTCGTCGGCCGACCCTGACGAGTCCGGTTTATAGCTCCCGCCGAGAGCGCCGTCTGAGACGGATTTCTGCACCCGGTTTCCGGGCGGATCACGACCGTCATTCGGGCGCGCCGAAACCGGCTGACAGCGGTCCGTCTGACCCTCGTCAGTCGATCGTCTGACGCGGTTTTATTGGGCACCGGCGCGACGGAAGGAACAGGCGCGAGGCGGCCTCCCCACCCCTCCCCCATCCGCCTGCGCGCCTGCTCCCGTTTCTCTCCCCCTTTTACCGCGTCAACCAGCCTGATCGAGTCACAGCGGCTGGTTCGAGGGCCGATTCGAGCCCGGAGACGACCCGACTTAGGCGTTTACGGGCGACAACGTCGACCGAACCTCCTCGGCGCGATCCGCGTCGGTGATGACCGCGACCTCGTCTCCGGCCTCGAGTTCGGTCCCCGGGAGCGGGATCGTCAGCGGTTCTCGAGCGCGACCGTGGGCGTAGATCCGTGCGGATTCTGGCAACTCGAGTTCGCTCATTCGTTTGCCGACCGCCGGCGATCCGTCCCGAATCTCGAGGACAGTCAACTGGAGGTTCTCGGCGAGATCGGCGACAACATTGAAGTCACCGCCCAGCAGGGCGGTCTTCGCGCCCGCAGCACCGAGCCGTTCGGGGTAGATAATCTCGTCGACCTCCTCGGCGTACTTCTCGTAGATGTCCTCGCGGTAGTCCTCGTCGATCCGGAGAACGGTCCGACAGCCGTGGTGGGTCCCGACCATACACGCGGCGAAGTTGGCGTTGAGATCGGGCGTGAACGCGCCGATCGCATCCGCGGTTTCGATCCCGGCGTCGACGAGGACGTCTTCGTCAGCGCCGTCGCCGTGTACCGTCTCGAACCCGTCGGTGGTGGCGCGTTCGATCCGGTCCGTGTCGTCGTCGACGATGCGGACCTCGTGACCCTCCTCCGCGAGGATCGTCGCCGTCCGCGAACCGACCCGACCATAACCAACGATGACAAACCTCATGCTACCGTGGTACGCGCTCCGAGGTGAAATACGTTGGTCCCGCCACGAGCATCGTGTTCAGATAAGCTGATTCCATGCAAAGGCGAATGATCTGAGCCACTGATCAGCAGTTTCTGCGTAAGCGTTGCTAAAGCAGTTTGAGAAAGATGATGTTCTACGTTTTATCTCACGAAAGACACGTTCGACA
>Ga0208135_100058_pt1 | contig 107257 bp, 110 predicted proteins | sample AntDeeMetag02WF5_FD_184757 | JGI IMG/M metagenome (GOLD analysis project Ga0208135, IMG submission 184757) | Saline lake microbial communities from Deep Lake, Antarctica - Antarctic Deep Lake Metagenome 02WF5 (SPAdes) (version 2) | ecosystem: Environmental > Aquatic > Non-marine Saline and...
ACACCGGATCGCCGCCTGCTATTCATAGACCCTCCACGCCCATTCGGGCGTGGGGGGTATTTTCATTTCGAAGGGAGAGCGGTGGCGCCGGTTAGCCGACAGGTGCAGCTACCAAAGACGGTTCAAGTAGCACCAGCCACGACGATTGCGTCTGGGAGTCACGGACCGTCCCAAGCCGTCCTACAACGAATCCGACGCCCGATCGTTCGGACTGTATCTGACAGTCCTTGCAGAAACAGCCACTGATCCGCCACTGGCCGAACTGTGTTTCCCGTTCGATACGACAGCGCACGTGCTGGCCTTCCTCTACTCGCTCCTCACAACTCTCACAGGTGGTTGACGTCTCGTCAGCGACACGAAGCCCGGTAACGACCTGAGAGAGCGGCGCAATCGTGGGAATCATTGTAACGGCCCCGCGGGGCTATCGAGGTGGTCACAGTTCTGCGGGTAGTTCGGGTGAGTCATCGAACAGCACTGGCCGCCCGATCACTCGAAAACGTGTGGACTTAGAGGAACGATTCGCGTGATGGGTCGGCCGCCTGTTGGCGTTCGACGGCACGGTAGGTGTCGGAGTCGAGTTTGACGAGGTGACAGAGCGGATTCCCCGGATAAACTACCGGATTTTCGAGGATGCCGACGAGCAAGCCGGTAAACGGTGCCTGGACGGTTTCACTGTCCGTTTTAAATGGATTCGTGATCGTACAGACGTCCTCGTCCTCGTGAACGAGTGCACCACGCTCGTGGTGCATATCGACGATACCGCCGACGTCAGCGCGCAGCCAGGTCTTTGCGCTGTCCTCGCTGATCACCGTTCGCCAGCCAGGCCAGTGCACAGTGCTCCGCGAGGAAAGTCCGTACTCGGCGAGTACGCTTACGACGCCGTTCAGTCCACGGTCAATCAGCGGTCGCTGAAACCGATGGGCTTCTCCCATCTCGATGGTGATCGTCGGGACGCCTGCTTCGGTAGCCTCGCGACGAAGTGTCCCGTTCGGCCCCTGAGAGTCGAGAATGACGTTCGTACTGAACGCCTGTGCGAGTCGAGCCACGGCGTCGTCAGACATATCGGCGCGGGCGTGAAGCATGTTCGTCCGGCCGCGCGTGGAGGTGTGAAAGTCGAGTCCGTAGTCACATGGCTCGACGAAACTGCTGAATATCCGATGTGCGATGCGCTTCCCGCTCGTCCCCGTCTCACTACCGGGGAATGATCGGTTGAGGTCGCGGTCGTAGATCGGGAGGTACCGCTGCTGTGCGAGAAACCCAGGAACGTTGAGTACGGGGAGACAGACCAGCGTTCCGTTGAGATCAGTGTGATCCCAGTCGTGAGCGACCTCCCGGACGACTGCGATCCCGTTGAGTTCGTCGCCGTGTGCAGCAGCGGCGAGAAATAGCGTCGGTCCGGGGTTCGGCCCGTTGATGATCGTAACTGGCACCCTGATCGGATCGCCGAGATATGTCTGACTGACGTTGTGTCGGATGTAGGCCCGCTCTCCCGGCGCGACGCGTCCGCCGGGATAGCTGAACAGGTCGCCACCGGCGCCGTCGGGGTCGGCGAATCGCTCGATCGTTTGCTCCCCCTTGTCGGTCATATGATCGATACCAGCCCATACAGCAACATAAATGAGTCCTTCGGGGAAACGCTATCGCTGCAAGTACGCGAGTGCAACGGGTAATGTTTTTACAATACTGCTTCTCTTCGTGTGTATGGAGGACGATCTTACGGTTGGAGTGCTCAGTCTCCACAACAGCAAGGAGACGAAAGCCATTCTCAATGCAGTCGACGACCTGGGCTACGGGACGGAGTGGCTTCGCTCCGAGAATACGTCGGTTCGGATCGAGGATGGCAACCTCTCGATCGACCCCGATGTGGACGTCATCGCGAACCGACTGTTGCTCTCGAACACGGCACAGCCCTGTGAAGAACTCGGTATTGCGAACGTCTTCTCGCGTACGCGGCCCATACTGAACACGCCGGAGGCGACGATGACGGCGATGCACAAGTTCGCGGCGGCGACCGCGCTCACGGAGGCTGACGTGCAGGTCCCGGACGCGCTGTTAGCGCTCGGCAGTGAAACGCTCTCGCGTCGTCGCGCGGAGTTCGGCGAGGAGGCCGTGTACAAGACCTCGATCGGAACGCACGGCGGCGGGACCTGGAAGGTGGGCCCGGGAGAGTCGGTCAACTCCATGGTCGGCAACCGGTATGCGTTCTTGCAGGATCTGATCGAGCGGGACGGCGAGAAACACCGTGATCTGCGCGTCTACGTCGTCGGCAGCCGGATCATCGGCGCGATGCACCGGTACGCACCGGAGGGTGACTGGCGGACGAACGTCTCGCTCGGCGGCGACGTCCGGGATGCGACCGACCAGCTGACCGAGGAGACCAGAGAGATCGCACTCTCCGCGACGGATGCGATCGGCCTCGACTACGCAGGCGTGGACCTGATCGAAGGCGAGGATGGCTGGTACGTACTCGAAGTCAATCCCACCGCGGGGTTCAAAGGGTTCTTCGAGGCGACTGGAACGAGTCCGGCCCCCTACATCGCGAAACTGGCGATCGAGCGCGCGGGCCACGAAGTCGACGCCGAACTCGTCGAATCGCTCGCCCGCTCCCTCGACGATTCGGTCCCTGCCGCCCGCCCACAGCCATCACAGGCTGGCGAACAGGAGGTCATCCCCATCGGCTACACCGAAGAGGTCCTGGTCAGTGGGACGAGCGACTCCAAGAGCGTGTACGCCAAATCCGACACGGGCGCGACGCGGACGAGTATCGACACGAGCCTCGCGGCCGATATCGGTGCGGGGCCGATCAAGAGCAAGATGCGGGTCCGCTCCGGTAGCTCGAAACAATCGAAAGTGCGGCCGATCGTCGACATCGTGATCGGTGTCGGCGGGCGACGCCACACTGTCGCGGCCAACGTCGAGGATCGCAGCCATATGGACTACCCACTCCTGCTCGGCCGGGACATCCTGGAACACTATCACGTCGATGTCGGACGGCGCGCAGACGCGGACGACGACGAAACCGAACTCGAGGAGTAATCAGTCCGACTCGTACGCGCGCCAGACGTACTTGGTCCCGTAGCTTCGGTAGGGACGCCAGCGTTCGGCGATCTCTCGCATCTCCGCACGCGTCATCGAGCCGTCGCCGCTCCCGTATAGCTCGTCGATCCCGTTGCGGACAGCGAGATCACCCAGCGGCAGGACGTCTTCGCGCCCGAGGACGAACAGGAGGTACATCCGCGCGGTCCACTCGCCAACGCCGCGGATCTCAGTGAGTTTTGCGACGACCTCGTCGTCCGGGTGGTCGGCCAGTCCGTCTCGGGTGTACGCTCCGCTCTGGAAGGCGTCGGCGGCGGTCTGCAGGTACTCGACTTTCTGCCCACTCACCCCCGCATTCCGGAGCGAGTCCTCGTCGACATCGAGCATCGCGGCCGGCGTGATCGGCTCGTCAAACACGGAGAAAACACGCTCTTTGACGGCGTTTGCGGAGGCGGTCGAGAGTTGCTGGTTGATAATCGAGACGACGAGTCGCTGGTACTCGTGGGTTGCTGGTTCGACATCGACGGGGCCGTGTTCGTCGATCAGGCGGGCCATGACGGGGTCGTCTCGCAGTGTAGCCAGTGGATCGCTCACACCCGTGACTCGTGGTCGTTCGAGTATAGATCTCACGAAGAATGGAGTCGAAAAGGAACTCGCGGTCGCCTCAGAACCCTTTTCCGAGCAGTTCGCGCGCGATGATGTTCTTCTGAATCTCGGAGGTTCCCTCGTAGATCTGGGTGATCTTGGAGTCGCGGTAGAGGCGCTCGACGTCGAAGTCGTTGACGAAGCCAGCGCCGCCGTGGATCTGGACGGCCTCGTCGGCGACATCGACTGCGATGCGGGAGGAGTACTCCTTGGCCATCGACGCCAGCGCGGTGAGGTCGTCGTCCTCGTTGGTGACGCTCCACGCGGATTTGTACGTCAGCTGACGTGCGGCCTCGGTCTTCGTGTGCATGTCGGCGAGTTTGTGCTGGATCGCCTGGAACTCGCTGATGGACTGTCCGAACTGCTCGCGGTCCTGTGCGTAGTCGAGTGCGCGCTCGCACGCACCTTTGGCGATGCCGACGCCCTGTGCGGCGACCATCGTCCGGGTCTCGTCGAAGAACTGCATCAACTGCAGGAAGCCGGCCCCACGCGTCCCGATGAGGTTCTCCTCGGGGACGCGGACGTCGTCGAAGATCAGTTCGGCGGTGTCGGAGGCGCGGATCCCCAGTTTGCCCGTGATCTTGTCGGCCTCGAAGCCGTCGCGGTCGGATTCGACGAGGATCTGCGAGAAGCCGGAGTAGCGGTCGTCGACATCGTCGGTCTTGCACATGACGACGAAATAATCCCCGACGGTACCGTTGGTGATCCACATCTTGTTGCCGTTGATTACCCACTCGTCGCCGTCTTTCTCGGCGCGCGTCGAGACGCTGGAAACGTCAGAGCCGGTGTCGGGTTCGCTGATGGCTGCGCCCATAATGGCCTCGCCCTCTGCGATCGGTTCGAGGTAGCGCTCCTTCTGGTCTTCGGTGCCGTACTCCATGAGCGAGTCGGCCCCGAACGCCGCGCTGGTGATGCAGAGTCCGATCCCCGGATCGACGGCGAACAGCTCTTCGGTAATGATCGACATTTCGAGAGGGGTGTACGCCGCACCGCCGTACTCGACGGGAATGTGTGCGCCGGTTAGTCCCATCTTTGCTGCTTCGTCCATCACCTCGTGCGGGAACGTCTCCTCGACGTCGTGTTCCTTGGCAACGGGGGCGACCTCGTTTTCTGCAAACTTGCGTACCTCGTCACGGATCGCTCGCTGTTCCTCCGAAAGTCCAAAGTCCATGAGTGGTACATCTATGGTGAACAATAAGTATCTTTGTAACCCGATAGAAACTAAAATAGAGTTTATATAACTTCGGAGGGAAACGTTAAACCCACTGCATGCCGTCGTTGCCTCCATGGAGCTCGACGATATCAACAGTATAACAGTTCTGGGTGCGGGTAACATGGGTCATGGAATCGCCGAAGTAGCCGCGCTCGCGGGCTATGACGTGACGATTCGGGACATCAACGAGGAGTTCGTCCAGAGTGGCTACGACGATATCGAGTGGAGCCTGAACAAGCTTGCAGAGAAAGAGCGGATCAGTCAGGACGAGGCCGATGCGGCACTCGATCGGGTGACGCCGCTCGTCGATATCGAGGAGTCGGTCGCCGATTCCGACGTGATCATCGAGGCTGTCCCCGAAAAGATGGAGATCAAAGAGGACGTCTATCGCGAGATATCCGAGTACGCTCCCGAGCGGGCGATCTTCGCGACGAACACGTCCTCGCTCTCGATCACCGATCTCTCGGAGTTCACCGACCGCCCCGGGCAGTTCTGCGGGATGCACTTCTTCAACCCGCCGGTCCGGATGGATCTCGTCGAGGTGGTCTCCGGCGCCGATACGAGCGACGAGACGCTGTCCACTATCGAAGAGCTCGCCGAAGACATGGACAAGACGCCAATCCGAGTCCGCAAGGACAGCCCCGGATTCGTGGTTAACCGCGTGCTCGTCCCGCTGATGAACGAGGCCGCCTGGCTCGTCCACGACGATATCGCGACGGTCGAGGAGATTGATGCGACGACGAAGTTCGATGTCGGACTGCCGATGGGAAGCTTCGAGCTCGCAGACTATGTCGGTATCGATGTCGGTTACCACGTCCTCGATTACATGCACGATGTTGAGGGCGAACGCTACGAACCATGTCCACTGCTCGAAGAGAAGGTCGAAGCGGAGGAGTTCGGCCAGAAGTCCGGAAAAGGCTTTTACGACTACGAGAACGGCGATGGGGCCGATATCTCCATGGACGAAGACCTGTTCAACGAAACTGTCAAAGAGCGGCTGCTCGCGGTGATCGCGAACGAAGTCGCCTATCTGACCGGCAGCGACGTTTCCTCTCCCGACGAGGTCGACACGGCCGTCAAGCTGGGGGGCCGCTGGCCGAAGGGCCCAGCCAAATTCGCGGATGAGTATGGCGTAGCGGAACTGTACAAGGTGCTTCAGGAGGCCCACGAGGGGTCCGGTCATCCCCGCTACGAACCGTTCGACTACATCGAGACGGTCGCCGAGGAGGGCGGGTTCTACGACGACGTAAGCGACGGGGGTGCACCTGACTTCGACACGATCACGCTGGAGTACCCTGGCGACAAGATTGCCCGACTCGAGCTGAACCGCCCCCAGCAGATGAACTCCATCAGCCTGGATCTCATCGAGGAGCTCGATGCAGCGATCGAAATCGTCGAGAACGACAGCGACGTACGTGCCCTACTGCTCACGGGTGCAGGATCGAAGGCGTTCAGCGCCGGTGCAGACTTTATGAGCATCGCCGGCGGCGGTGCCGACCCGTTCGAGGCGGTCGAACTCTCGAAGCAGGGTCAGGAGACGTTCGGCCGTCTCGAAGAGGTCGAGATGCCCGTCGTCGCCGCTATTGACGGGTACTGTCTCGGCGGCGGCATGGAACTCGCGACGTGTGCGGATATCCGCATCGCGACTACCCGCTCAGAGTTCGGCCAACCCGAGTTCAACCTCGGTCTCCTCCCGGGCTGGGGCGGGACCCAGCGTCTCCAGCGTATCATCGGTATGGGCCGAGCAAAGGAGATTATCTTCACCGCCGAGAGGTACGCTGCCGACGAGATGGCCGACTTCGGATTCGTGAATGAGGTCGTCGAACCTGACGAGTTCGAGGAAGCGGCTTACGAGTACGCTGCAAAACTCGCGGGCGGACCGCCGCTCGCACAACGGTTCACAAAGCGCGCGATGCACAAGGGCTGGGACAACCACGAGGCCGGCCTTGAAGTCGAGTCTATGGGCTTCGGCCACGTCGTCAACTCCGAGGACGTCCATGAGGGTATCAACGCGTTCTTCGGCGACGACGAACCCGAGTTCGAGGGGAAGTAGCGTAGCGACTCCTTTCGGTGACTCTTTGACTTGTCGTCGAAAATCTTCCGACGATGGGTTCTCAGGACTCAGTTACTGCCCTCGATTTCTTCGGCTCGGTCAAGCCGTGGGGACGGTTGGTGTACGATCAGATCATTATCGTCTCGATCGTCAGCATTCTGGGCGTGCTGTTCGTCTTTCCCGTTCTGACGATCGGTCCCGTTTGTCTCGCCGCTGTCGCGACTATCTCGCATTCGGTCCAGCAACGCAAGGAGATGGACTCGGTTTCGGACGAAAAACTCACGCGGATGTTTCTGGGTTCGATCCGTGATAACTTCCGTCAAGGATTACTGTTTTCGGCGCTCATCTTCGGTAGTCTCACTGTTACTATCGTCTATCTTACGCTCGCGCTTGCCAGTAACTCGTTCGTCTTCTGGATCGGGGCGGCGTTCGGCTTTTATACCCTTCTGGCCGTCATTCTGCTGACGTTCCGCACCGGATACGTCCTGGTTCGGGCGGAAGACGACCTCAGCGTCATCGACGCGACGCTGGAAGGGATTGCCGTCGCAAAGCGGGCACCCGGATACAGCGCTATCCAGTATCTCTTCAGCGCGCTACTGATCGTCGTACTGGTAGCAGTGCCCGTGTTCGGCATGGTGCTCCTGCTGGGTGTGCTTGCGTTGCTCGAACTCGTAGTTTACGAAACGATCGAAAGCGACGGTGTAAGCGAATTCTTCCCCGAGAGTGAAGACGAAGAGGAGAGCAAATAGTATATTTATTCATATACAACTTTGGCTACATACAGCCACGGCATTTATCACCCATTACCGCCATTCATCTATCGCGCACCAATACTGAACGTACCCCTAAATATAATTGACTATGCCCGACCAACCAGTTGATATCCTCGTCGTAGACGACGAATCACGACTCGCAGATCTGTTTGCTGCCTGGCTCAAGACCGACTGGACCGTCGATACCGCGTACGACGGTGAGAGCGCACTGGAGAAGATGGAAGAATCCGTCCAGATCGTTCTGCTTGACCGTCGGATGCCGGGGCTGTCTGGCGACGAGGTTCTCTCCGAGATTCGGGACCGTGGGTACGACTGCCGCATTGTGATGGTCACGGCAGTCGACCCGGACTTCGACATCATCGAGATGGGGTTCGATGACTACCTGGTAAAACCGGTCTCCAAAGACGAACTGATGGAGGTCGTCGACCGAATTCAGACTCGCTCGACGTACGAGGCCGACATCCAGCAGTACTACTCGCTCGTCTCCAAGAAATCGCTTCTGGAAACCGAAAAATCGGATCGGGAACTAGAAGCAAGCGACGAGTATAACGAACTCTGTAATGAAGTCGACCAACTCCGTGGAAACGTCGACGAGACCGTTTCTGACCTATCGGACCACGACGATTTCGTCGGCGCGTTTCAGGATCTCCCCGGCGAGAACTGACGGCCCTCGCCGCTCGTCCGCTCATTTATCTTTTCTCTTGGTGCCTGTTCTTAGCCCATCCTCCCGATAGCGCGTTCCACAGGTTTATATTGCATCCGAAGTTTATATCCTGTAACTATCAATGGAATATTATCGGTTGCTACTGCTATCGGCGCTGCTAACTGGCGTCGCGTTCGGCGCTGTTGGTCACGTGAATGCCACGCAGAACGGCGGCAACGCTGACCCGTTCGCGGAGGCCGGGCTAGATCAGGAGGCACAGGTCGGTGATATCGTCCTCCTGGACGGCGGCGGTTCTCGCTCGCCTGCAGGCGGTCTCGCCACGTACGAATGGCGCATCGAAACGCCCGAGGGGAATTCGCAGATACCCTCTTGCGACGACTGCATCCAGACGGAGTTCGTGCCAGACCGAGAAGGCGTCTACACGGTCCGGCTCACGGTCACGGACGAACAGGGTCGAACTGATACTGATACGATGTACGTCTCCGTTGGCCAGTCTCCGGCGCCGACGGTGACGGTCTCCGGCAGTTCGAATCCGCTCGTCGACGACGAGACATCCTACACCGCTACTGTCGAGTCCGGAACGACGCCAATAGACAGCATCGAGTGGCGCATCGATGGGGCCGTCGTCGACAGAGACCGGGAATTCGACGGAGGAACCCACACGCTCGTCCGTGAGTTCTCGTCCCTTGGCGAACGCAGTGTCGAGGCTACGGTATCGGATGACGCTAACCGCTCCGCCAGTGATGACCTTATAATCTCCGTCCGTGAGGACTCGGCCCGCCGTTCGTCCTCTGCACGGACGGCTACTGTCGAGGGTGATCAACTGGTCACTGGCCAGCAACCCCTCGAAGGGGAGTATCGGATCGCTGGCAGCGATTCCGGCGAATTCGGCTCGATCCGGTGGTACAATGAGGACAATCAGCTGGGTATCGGCGAGCAGATGACTGTCGATTGGGAGCCCGGTACGCATCAACTGTACGCGCTGGCTGACCACGATGGCTCGACACACCGTATCACGTTCTCGGACGGCGACGAGGTGGTTGCTGATCCGGCGCCCGACGTCGAGTTAGATCTGGAACGGGACGGAACCGAGGTGATGGGGCAAGTCCTCGCAACCGACGAGTTCGGTTCTCTGGAGAATGTCTCCGTCTACGTCGGAGACGACCCGGCTATGACGACGACTCTAGACCCTGCAGATGATCGATCCTCGTACGAGACCGAATTCTCCGCGGCTCTTCCTCGGGAGGACTCCCGCACCGAAATACGTGCCGTGGCAACAGACGCGCGAGGACAGGCCACCACAGACTCAACGGACCAGGGACAGCCGGAACTGATCGACTCCGGTTTCGTGAACACGCCAGTGGATTCGTACCACGAACGACTCGACGAAGAGCGGTATACTGCGGTTCACGAGATCGAGATCAAGTTGAATGGGGAGGACCCGGGTGAAAATCTTGATATTGATTATATTAATAATGATCTAATACAAATTCAGGAAAGAACAAGTACTTATGATTCCAAGAAAGATATCCTTACGATAAAAACGGGATGGGCTGGAAGATATCCAAGGACGTATTCTTTGAATTTTCAGGTAGAAAACAAAGATTATAAATCTTCAAAAATTTCAGTGAATCCAAGCCCGCCGGAGGTCCATGTTGACTTTGTCGATTCAGGTGCTGACTCGCATGACCGTGGCTATCTTATCCATATCGACGTGAGTGAATCGTTTGACCCTGATGGGGCGGGAATCGAATTTAACGTCGCAGACAGGGACCGAATTTACTCGGCGAACGATCGTATCGGTATCGAGTTCAGTGATACACCCAAACTTGTTGCGTCTGACCCGATGGGAAGGTCAACGACATATGAGCTTGATCTCTACGATTTTTATGTCCCTCAAATCGACGGGATCACCGAAGTCTCAGAAGATCCATACGAGCGAGGCGATATGGTTCTAATCGATATTCAAACCGAAGAGTATCAGATTGCCTCTCCGGAATACGACCTAAATGTCGATCTTGAAATCAAAAACGGTGAGGGGGTTGTCGAATCCTGGCGTGTGGTTGATCCTGAACCGTCTGCCAAAGATACTAGTAACGTGGCACGGCAGAATGCAATCAAATACTATACCGGGCGAATAGCTATCGATGCCGAATCCTTCATATACGGTGATGAACCTGTAATTGTAGTTTCTAATCCGGAACGACCGGATGAAGCCTACCATTCGCGACAGGTTTCGGGTGTCGACGGCATCATGCCGAAACCCAGAAACGTCGAAGTCAAAAATATTCAATACACTGTCGATACGGTTATCCGGGAAGTTACAGCCTCATCTCGAAACGAACGTATGAATTTGGAGGGGTCGGGTTACAAACTTGACTCGACTTCAACTGTCACCGAATCTGTCGAACTAGAGAAACGAGAGACGGAGACCACCTACTCTACAGAAACGCGCGAATTCGACTCTAAATCCGAACGAGATCGTTTCACCACGATGAGAAGTGACTGGTCTACCGCTGGCACCGACATACGAACAGTGTTCAATAGAGTGTCCGTCTGGGAAGACTCTCATTTCGGTGCCACAGGTCGGTTTACCGGTGAGAGAAGGACTAAAACTACGTATCCTTACCGGTCCTCTGTATCAAGACCAAAAACAGTTACTCAATATAAATATAAAAGAACAGTATCCGATAGCAAACAAACATATTTGGCTCAATCGACAACGCTGGAGACAGACACAAGATGGGTACCTCAAGGAGAAACGACGGCTGTGGGTGGTGCCTATCGGCAGGCATCTCAGAGTGGAGATCTTCGTGTCGGTACGACTGCAAAGTCTACCACTTGGGAAATGTCAAAAGCGGTACGACAGAGAACAACTGTGGCCTCATACGACGATCCGTCGTATGTCCAGGAGACTTCTGGGACAGTTTACGGTGAGCTCCTAGAATACCCGTACACCCAACGCAGACATGGCAATACCGATTTAAAATACGATGAATTTAGCGTAGATGCGACGGCGTCTGGATTGCGCTCAGAAAATGAGTTAATAACTGCAGTTGTTAGTGAAGATGATGAATTGAACGCGGATTGCCAATCACCCTACGAGGGGGTGTGCTAAAATGAGGCAGACTACAAACTATGTTATAATAGCTTTGCTGGTCGTATTGGTTGTTGTATCTGGCAGTCCCGCCGCTGCTTCTACTACAAACTGTGGTGATTTGGATTCTAATAGTACAGAAGTCGATTCTACAAGTGGCAGTGAGTTCGATGTGAGATTCGAACTAGCAATTGATAACGAGATGGAATGCGTTTCAGTCAAAGCTTCCAATCAGGCATCGGGATCACGGCCTATCAGTGTGTATCATAATGTAGATGGTCTGAGGATATCAGATGAGTTCCCTGAACTCGACCCTGGCGAAACCTGGAACAAAACCTGGGACTTCAGCGAACAGTATGACGTCACTCGTGATAATCACTCTATTTCTCTTACAACCACAGGACCCAATCTCGAAACGACCATCCAGAAGGATTTCGACCTCTCCGACCCCGATATCCCTGCACAGCGAATCGCCGACGTAGAACTCGTCGAGGCGACTAACGACGACGGCGATCAGATCGCACAGGCAGCGATTACGTTCGAGAATCCATCTATGCATGCGAATCCTGGTGAGGTGTTCGTCCACACCGAAGAGACACACGGCTCCGGTGAGTTAGCTCTCGTTCCGATCGGCGAGGAGGAGGCAACGACCTACGTCGATCTGGATGACGACCCTGACAGCACTATCGAGGGAGAGATCCGCTACAACGCGCAGGGGATCAATCAGGATAACGGTGTCCGGGATCAGATGTGGTTCCGTGGCGAAGTGGATGGTGAGGTAACGTTCCAGCGTCAGGAGTTCGAGGCTGTCGGGTATGCGGGTGAGGACGACGCGTACAGATACGACGATTCGCCGCTCATCGCCCAGTACATCCCGCCGCGTAGATACGTCGCTGGTGGCGTCCTGATTGTGGGTGTGGTACTGATCGCTGTCGCTCGGTGGCACTGGTCCCGATAGGGTGCATCGGGGCTCTGTTCTCCCGGAGCGGAAGTCGTAATAACCTACACTTCCGAGTCTCAGACATGAAGCGGCGGACACTGCTGCGCGCGGGTCTCACTGTCGGCAGTGCCAGCGTTGCTGGCTGTCTTGGTGTCCTCGAAACCGAATCCGTCTGGCAGAGCATCCCGGTCGTCGAAGACCGGCCCGATGCTGTTTACCTCCCTGCTGGTGCCGAGGAAATGGCGACCTATGGCGTGAGCCATAGCGGCGACTATGGGTTCGCGCTCCAGTACACGTTTCCACATCGGTTTTACAACATTACTGAAGCGGGGACGAAACGGGTGGACGTTCAGGAGTCCGACGCCATGCATCTGATGGTCACCATCTGGGACCGTGAGACGGGAACGGTGTTGCCCGCCGAACCACAGGTCGACATCTACTCGGGCGGTTCACTGGTGACATCGCTCCGCCCGTGGGCGATGATCTCACAGCGGATGGGGTTCCACTACGGTGACAACGTGCAACTCGACGGTGAAGGAACCTACACGGCCGAGATTCGGACGGCGCCAATAAACGCACGTCTGGTAGGTGATCTGGAAGACCGGCTCCGTGAGACTGCAACTACAGAAATCGAGTTCGAGTACGACGTTGACGACATCTACGACCTCTCTTTCGAAGAGTACGACGAGTCAGAACGCGGTCGGCGTGACGCCGCGCCGCTGATGAACGGTAGAGAGGGTGGCGAGAACGGTGAGCACGACGAACACGACATGCACGCCCCCGTGTCGGTTGTCCTTGCTCCCGATACACTCCCGGGAAGGTCCCTGGGGACCGAAAGCAGTAGTGACGCCGTCTTTGCTGCGAGCCTCGTCGATGGAGGTTCACGTTTCGACGAGAGGCCGTATCTCCTGATATCTCCTCGGACACCGTACAACCGCGTCCCACTGCCGGAAATGTCGCTGACTGCGACCGGATTTCGGGGCGGTGAGGCGGTCTTTTCCGGCGAGCAGCTCTCGGCCGCTCTCGATCCCGATGTGGACTCTCATTACGGGCTGGCTGCAGAGTCACTCGGAACGGTGGATACTGTTCGGATCAACGTTACTGCCCCTCCAGGAGTGTTACGACACGACGGCTACGAGACTGCGTTCCTCGATATCGATCCGGTCGAGTTTTCGCTCGAAGACTGAGATCCGTATCGCCGCTCTGACGGGTCGTACCGTTCGAGCGAGTTGCAAAGCGTTTTACACGCTCGTTGCCATTTTTCGATAATGATGACTGACGACGAGGCAACCAGCACGGGTGATGCGGAACAGTCACCCGTCGTCTACGATCTCGATCCGGAGTGTACGCTTGACGACGTGGAGGAGGACCGTCTGTATCTCGGGACCGTCAACGGCGTCGTCGAGTACGGCGTCTTCGTCGACATCTCGGAGTTCGTCTCCGGGCTTGTTCACGAATCGAAACTCGACGGCGACTACGAAGTCGGCGACGAACTGGTCGTCGACCTCGACCAAGTTCGCGATAACGGCGACGTCTCCTTCCGCTCGGTCGATATCGACGAGTACGACCTGCAGACCATCTCTCACGATTACGATATCACGACCGTCGACGAGCTAGAGGACAAGGTCGGTAGCACGGTATATCTGGCCGGACAGGTCGTGCAGATCAAGCAGACCGGCGGGCCGACGCTCTTTCACGTGCGCGACGAAAGCGGTATCGTCCCCTGTGCGATCTTCGAGTCGGCTGGGGTGCGTGCGTATCCGGAGGTCTCCGTCGACGATTACGTTCGTATCAGCGGGATGCCCGAACACCGTGACGGTGCGATTCAGATCGAAGCGGACTCGCTGACGGTCCTCGACGAGGAGGCCGACGAGGTCGAAGCGCGGCTAGAGGCCGCCGTCGAGGAGCGTGCGGCCCCGGCAGACGTGGATCCGCTCATCGATTGGCCCGCATTCGATAAGCTACGGCCGGATCTCGAATCGGTCGCACGGCTACTCCGGCGGACCGTCCTCGAAGGCCGGCCGATCAGGATCCGGCACCACGCAGACGGTGACGGCATGTGTGCCAGTGTCCCGGTCGAACTGGCGCTCGAACGATTTATCGAGGAGGTCCACGAGGATCCGGAGGCCAAGCGCCACCTGTTCAAACGGCTCCCGAGCAAAGCGCCGTTCTACGAGATGGAAGACGCGACACGGGATCTGAACTTCGCGCTCGAAGACCGCGAGCGTCACGGCCAGAAGCTCCCCCTGTTGCTAATGCTGGACAACGGCAGCACCGAGGAAGACACGCCGGCCTACGAGACGCTTCGACACTACGATATCCCGATCGTCGTACTGGATCACCACCATCCGGATCCCGAGGCCGTCGAGCCACTCCTGACCGAGCACGTCAATCCGTATCTCTACGACGAAGACTACCGAATCACGACCGGCATGATGTGTGTCGAACTCGCTCGGATGATCGATCCGGACCTGAGCGACGAGCTTCGGCACGTCCCCGCAGTCGCCGGGATCTCCGACCGGTCGGCTGCTGACGCGATGGACGACTACCTCGAACTGGCAGGAGAGGTCGGCTACGATCCCGCCGATCTGGAAGACGTCGGCGAGGCGCTGGACTACGCGGCACACTGGCTCCGCTACGACTCCGGTCGCCATCTCGTCAACGACGCCCTCAACGTCGGCTGTGAGGACGAGGAGAAACACCACGAACTGGTCGATTTCCTCGCAGAGAAGTCCCGCGGTGAGATCGACGAACAGCTAGAGGCGGCGCTACCACACGTCGAGCACGAGCGTCTCGATAACGGTGCGCATCTCTATCGGATCGACGTCGAGAACGACACGCACCGGTTTACGTACCCCGCGCCGGGGAATACGACCGGTGCGATCCACGACCACAAGGTAGAGGAGACCGGCGATCCGGTGATCACGATCGGCTACGGCCCTGACTTCTCGGTGCTCCGAAGCGACGGGGTCCGACTGGACATCCCGCGGATGGTTACGGAACTCGACGAGGAGATCGTCGGCGGCGGTGTCAGCGGCGGCGGCCACCTCGTCGTCGGCTCGATCAAATTCGTCAAAGGTCGGCGTGAGGAAGTCCTGGACTCCCTCGTCGAGAAGATGTCCGAGGCGGAGATCGACGAAGCGCTCAGCAGTACGAAGTCCTCGGTCTGAATCCGGGTTACTCGAAGGCGACCCGTCGCCGCGCTGCCTCCGCCGTTCCGACCCCAGCAACTACCAGTACGACTCCCAGCCCGATGGGGAACCGCCAGACGAGACTGGCCCAATCGGAATCGAACACGTCGGCGTAATATGTGCCGACCTCCTCCCCGTCGAGTACCAGTGCCAGTTCCCTGTTTTCCCGTAACGAGTGGGTGTTCCAGTTGATACTGCCCAGGATGACCGTTTCCGAGTCTACGACGACACCCTTGGTGTGTAGCTTCTCGTAGCGCCCGCCGGGCTCCGCCAGTCGGACCTCCACATCGAGGTTTTCGTCGGCAGCGAGGTTGTCGAGCCAGGCCCGGAGCGCGGCGTTCTCATCTTCGGTGTACCACGCACTGGAGAGGAGGATCCGGAGTTCGACGCCCCGGCGTGCTGCGTCGAGCGCTTCCCGGAGCAGCGGATCGTCCCGACCGCCGATCGACATCTGTGTGAGACGGATCGACTCCTCAGCGTCCCCGATTTCCTGACGGATCTCGGCCTCCGCGTTGTCGGGTGCCGTCAGAACGGTGGTCTCTTCGAGGGGCACGCGTTCGGAATCGAACTCGGCAGGATACGTCCCTGCCGCGGGTGGCTCTTCGACGGGATCGACGGAATCACGATACGTGGCCCAGGGGATCGAATCGCTTTCGTTCAGGTCGGCCACGAACACGTCCGCTATCGCGTCCGCACTCGACCCGTCGTGCGTGACGACGCCCCAGCCCCGATTCGACTGCCCGCCGGTACCCGAGGGCTTCCAGTTTTCGGTCATGACGAGTGCTTCGTCGTCGACGACGGCGAACTTCGCATGGTGAAACCGATACCGTGCGGTATCGCCGCCGAACGCCACGACGTCGATGCCGGCGGCGGTTAGCTCGTCCAGTTGTGCCGCCGAGCGCTCCGTCGTGCCGCCGACCGGAGACGCCTCGACAGCAACCCGCACGTCGACGCCGCGCTCGTGGGCGTCTAGCAGTGCCTCGGTGACGCGCGCGTCGGAGTAGGTGTACGCGGCGAGCATGATCCGCTCGTCGGCGTCCTCGATCAGTCTGACGGGACGGTCGGAAGCGTCCGGTAGGACGAACGCGGTCGCTTCACCGCCCCCGATTCTTGCCGGGTCGAGATCAGTCGCTTCGATCGGTCTCCAGGACCCTCCGGAGCCACCCTCTCGCTTCCATAGCTCCGCTTCCGCGGCGCGGTCGTACTGGACGCTATCGACGACGGTGCCGTTACGGCGTAGCGTCACCGTTTCGCCGTCCTCGGCGAACTGGATGTGGCCGTCGAGTGGGTACACCTCGTGGTCTGTGTGCGTTCGTGTTTCCGCAGGGTCGTGGCTGAACACGACCGTCCCGTCGAGCGTCGGTTCGGGAAGCCGTGCTTCCTGCCGGCCGTCGTCGTGAAGCGCTAACCCCTGTGGGTCCGTCTCGGTGGGGAACTCGATCGCGACGAACTCGCCGACGTTGCCGTCTGCGACCGGATTGGGGTACAGTTCCACGATCCGTGGCTGTCCTGTGGTGGCGGTTTCCCAGTCCGGTGCTGTGGAGTTGCCGGCCTCCACTGCCGTCGATGCGGATACTATCCCAGCAGACGCTGTCCCGGCGCTCAACAGCACGGCTATAAGTATGATTGCGAGTGTGCTATGTCGTCGATCCTTCCGAGACACGCGTTACCGTCGCCGTGGCTCCCTACAAAAACGTGTGGAGAGTGGTATGACGCCTCTGCGCGGCGGCGTCTTACTGGAGCGCTTCCGGCGGTCCGCCTGGGAGTTCGTCGCGGTCGTGTGGTGCCTCGAAGTCCGGATCCGGGCCGACGGGGACGAGACCCGTCGGGTTCACGTCGTCGTGGGTGCGGTAGTAGTGGTGTTTGATGTGGTCCATGTTCACCGTCTCGGCGACGCCGGGTAGCTGATAGAGGTCGCGGAGGTAGCCCCAGAGATGCTCGTAGTCGGTGATCCGGGCGACGTTACACTTGAAGTGGGTGTTGTACACCTCGTCGAACCGGACGAGCGTCGTGAACATGGCGATATCGGCCTCGGTCAGCACGTCGCCCGTGAGGTAGCGCTGGTCGGCCAGCACGTCGTCCCAGTGATCGAGCGCGTCGAACAGTTCCTCGATCGCTTGCTCGTGGGCCTTCTGCGATTTGGCGAAGCCGGCGCGGTAGACGCCGTTGTTGATCGGTTCGTAGATAGCTTCGATGACGCGATCGACGTCGTCGTGGTAGCCTTCGGGGTACAGGTCGACGTCGATCTCGCCGAGGTCGTGAAACGCCGTGTCGAGCATCCGCATGATCTCTGCGGACTCGTTGTTGACGACGGTCTCGTGCTCTTTGTCCCAGAGGACGGGGACTGTCACGCGCCCGGTAAAGTCCTCGTCGGCCGCCGTGTAGACATCCCGGAGATAGTCTGCTCCGTTCACTGTATCCGGCGTACAGTCGTCTTTGTCCGGCGAGAACCGCCACCCATCGGCGATTCGGATCGGATCCACGACGTCGACGGAGACGACTTCTTCGAGTCCTTTGAGCGCTCTCGTGAGAAGTGTTCGGTGTGCCCAGGGACAGGCCTTGCTGACGTACAGGTGGTAGCGGCCTGCCTCAGCGGGGAACGTGGCGTCCGGGGAATTCGATACCCGGTCGCGAAACGATGTCTCCTGGCGCTGGAACGCGCCCGAATCGTCGTTCGATTCGAACGCTGTTCGCGTCCACTCGCCGTCGAGAAGCATGTGCATACACGATAAGAGGTATCCTGGACGGTAGTATCCATCGTCATCACCCGTCCATTACCGGAATCGATATCCTGCCATCTCTCCACGACAAATAGCCGTTCAAAAACTCTCTTTACTTGTATAATATTTTCTCTCTATCTATAAATTGCTCTATATAGAAACAAATAAAAAGAAAGAACAGAACGTGTAATTATGGGCGCGTTCAGTGCATCAATAAAGGTGGCGCAGGTGGTCGGGATCAAAATGCTACTCGGGGTCGTGCTGATGCTTACCCCGATGTTGCTCCTGCTGTACTTCGGGGCTCTCTAACGGAGAAGGAGTTACTCGCCGTCCGACCAATTCCCCTGAAACATCGTTCGCAGTCCCGACTCGTCGGCGAGCGCTTCGATGGCAGCGCGCGCTGTCGGCACCGAACACGACGTATCCAGTTGCCATCCGTTCTCCACCGTGATCGATGGCCCGCTGTCGCCGTGCCGAAGTATCGGTCCCTCTGACTCCGGTCCCCACGGAAGCGAGATGCTCCCCTCCAACTGCCGGTGTTCTAGCAGGTACTCCACCGCCAGTCGCGTCGCGGTCGCCGCGTTTCGATGACCGACCGCGCCGACGGAGGTGCCTCCGTCGAAAAATCGGACGACGAACTCCTCTTCGCGCTCGACATCGAGGGCGAGTTCACGATTGCTCTCGCTGTCTCCCCCTGTGTCTCTCTCGCTGTCCAACTCTGGGGGAGTCTCGCTCTCTATCTCCGGAGTTTCTAGCTCGTCGATGCCGGACACGTCCTGGGCGCTCGTTGACGAGTCGTGCTCGCGCTTCTCGTCCTCACTCACTTCCTGAGCGTTCTGTTCCGCACCCGGTGTATCAGGCCGACCAGCGGCGACGCTCGGTGAATCAGTGATCGAGTCGATATCTGTTCCGTTCCCGTGATGCTCTATGTTGTTGCCCTGGCGCTCGCGAAACGCGTCCAGCAGGTCGTCGAGGAAGCGTTCGGTTGCCTCCTCGACCATCGGAGCGAAGTCGTCGCCGGTCGTCGCGACGAGGCGGTCGGTGAGATCGTCGTGGATCGCCTGCCGGTCGCTTTCGAGCCGTTCTACTGCGGTACTGTAACGCTCTTTGCGCCGCTCGACCCGTCTCGACGCCACGCGTTCCGTGTATCGTGATACTACGTCCATTCGGTCGTGGAGTCCGTCCAGTTCTACGGGTCGTCGTTCGAGCGTTCCCGTCCCGTCGACCCCGGCAAACACGAACTGTCGGCCGTTCGTGAGGATCCCCCAGTCGACGTCGGTGTCGATCAGGATCGATCCCAGCGCCTCGACGTCTGCTTCGCGCAGGTCCTCGCTACACGCTCGCGTCTCTACGACGATTTCGGGCACCTTCTCGACGAGGAGTGCGAAATCGACCGATTCACCTCCGGCGTCGGCGAACTCGTACTCGGCGACGATCCGTTCCAGTGACCAGCCAAGCGCCTCGAGAAACGGCTGGACCAGTCGGAGCTGGGTGTTCCGTTCCGAGAGCGAGGCGGTCGTGGCGACTCGCTCTCTCGTCTGCTCGGCGTACCGTCGAAGCTCCTGGGCGTCCATCGTGGGCCCCTTTCTCCCCCACGGTACTAATTGCTCGGGTAGCGTAGCCTGTGCTCTCGATTACGGGTGGGGCCGCACCGCTCGCCCGTCGCCGGTTATCGTTCCCAGGATTCGACACTGGAACGGTAGTTCTTTTAGGAGCCGAGACTACCCGGAGCATATGGTAACGCTCGGCCTGGTGGTCGCGACGTTCAACGCTCCGGTCACCGAGGAGATGGCTGCGTCGGCACGGTCGGCCGCCGAGGAAGCGGGGGTCGACATCGCTGCGGAGATCGAAGTTCCCGGCGCGTACGACACGCCGCTGGCGGCGGACAAACTGGCTCGGCGAGAGGAGATCGACGCCGTCGCGGTCCTCGGTGCGATCATCACTGGCGACACCGACCACGACGACGTGATCGGGGCCGCGGCGACCCAGAAACTCACCGAGGTCAGTCTGGACCGGGATACGCCCGTCGCGATGGGGATCACCGGCCCCGGTCAGAGCGCCGACGAGGCCCGAGCGCGTACCGATTACGGCGCACGAGCGGTCGAAAGCGCGATCGATCTCGCAACCGAACTGGAGGACATATAAATGGATTTCGCAGACAGAGTCGAACGTGTCGAACCGAGCGCGACGCTCGCGATCAGCGACCTCGCAACCGAACTCGAGGCCGAGGGCGCGGATGTCGTCGATCTGAGCGTCGGCGAACCGGACTTCCCGACCCCCGAGAACATCGTCGAAGCGGTCAAAGACGCGCTGGACGCCGGGCACACGGGTTACGCCCCGTCGAACGGCGTCCCCGAGCTCAAGGAGGCGATCGCGGACAAGCTCCACGCCGACGGACTCGACCAGTACGGCACCGAGAACGTCATCGTCACCCCCGGTGCGAAGATGGCGCTGTACGAGACGGTTCAGGCACTCATCGAGGAGGACCAGGAGGTCGTTCTGCTCGATCCCGCGTGGGTCTCCTACGAGGCGATGGTGAAAATGGCCGGCGGGTCTCTCAACCGCGTCGATACCTCGGAGTACGACTTCGCGCTCGAACCGGCGCTCGACGACCTCGCGGAGGCCGTCTCGGACGAGACCGAACTCATGGTCGTGAACTCCCCCGGCAACCCGACCGGAGCGGTCTACTCCGACGCCGCACTGGAGGGCGTCCGCGACCTCGCCGTCGAACACGACTTCACGGTCATCTCCGACGAGATCTACAAGGAGATCACCTACGGCGTCGAACAGACCAGTCTCGGCACCCTCGATGGGATGGCAGAGCGCACCGTCACCATCAATGGGTTCTCGAAGGCCTACTCGATGACGGGCTGGCGACTCGGCTACGTTGCAGCGCCGGAGGAACTGATCGGACAGGCGGGGAAACTTCACTCCCACTCGGTCTCCTCCGCGGTCAACTTCGTCCAGCACGCCGGGATCGAGGCGCTCGAAAATACCGACGAGGCGGTCGCGGAGATGGTCGACGCGTTTGCGGAGCGCCGGACATTCCTGATCGACCTGCTCGCCGAACGCGGCGTCGACGTTGCCGAACCCGACGGTGCGTTTTATATGATGGTGCCGGTTGATCAAGACGACCAGGCCTGGTGTGAGGGCGCGATCGAGGACGCCCACGTCGCGACGGTGCCCGGGAGCGCGTTCGGGACGCCCGGCTACGCGCGTATCTCTTACGCAAACAGCAAAGAGCGGATCGAGGAAGCCGTCGAGCGACTCGACGCGGAAGGCTATCTGTAGTCGTCGCGGTGGATGTCTTCCGAGAACTAGTCCGTTTCCGTCACCCGCGCCGTTCGAGGATGCGGTCGATGATCAGACCGGTCGAGAGCAACTCTTCCACAGAGTCGGGTTCGAGCGCCGACGCGCGCTCTACCGCACAGTCGATCCCGCGACGATCCAGTTCGTCCTGAATCGCGTCGTCGTCGTGGTGCTGGTCGTGACCCAGCGCGATGACGTCCGGGTCGATGCGTTCGATCGGTGCAAAGATGTCTTCGGGGTGGCCGATGATCGCCCGGTCGACTGGCTCCAGGGCGTCGACCATCGTCACGCGCTGGGAGTTCGGGAGGATCGGCGGGTCCTTGTGGGTGATGTTCTCGCCGCGGGCCACGATGACGACAAGTTCGTCGCCCATCGCCGCGGCGTCCCGCAGGTAGTGAACGTGGCCGGGGTGGAGAATATCGAAGGTCCCCTGCGCGACGACTGTTCTCACCATCGTCGCCCCCGATCTAGCTCGTCGTCGCGTAGTTCCTCGTCGATGTCGTGCTGATCGAAGTGGAAGAAATCCTCGGAGTCGGGAAGCGAGACGTCGAGGACGGTGAGGTCCGCCGGCTCGCCGTCGGAGTCGAACGCCTTCCAGTCGTCGCGCCCGTACGGCGCGCCGATGATGATGTGTACCTCGCCGCGGGTGAACGTCCCCAGGTCGGCCTGGCTCGGTCGGAGCGCGCCGTTCGGATGCGAGTGGACCGAGCCGAGCGATTTGTTGTCGTTCGGGATCATGTTCGTCTTGACCGTCGCGCTGACGCTGTTCGATTCGGTGCCGGGGATGACCAGCACGTCCGTGATGACTAGCCCGTCCCGGTCGAGTCCCAGTGTCTCGGCTTCGGTGCCCCGCAGCATCCCCATGTACTCGTTGGGATGTGACTCTTCGGATGCCTGCAGGGCGAACTCCATGGTCTCCCGGGCGATCCCGAGAACTTCGCTCGACCGGAACAGGGAATCGAACAGGCCCATGGTGGGTACTCACCGTCTGCGGATGCTAAACGTTCCGGAACGACTGCCGGTTGCGGCCGCCCACCGTCGGCGACTCCCTGCACCGTCGATAGGCAAAGCGTTTTGCGTATTCCACTACTTGCTTGCCAGTAGTGTTGCCGAACGTCGAGTTGTCGTTGCTGGCCATCGTGACCCTTGCAAGCGGCGTCGCCACCCTGCCGCTCGTCTGGGCGGTCTGGACACGGCGCGAGCAGGTCGGCGGCAGGTGGTTCGTCGGCGTCGCATCGCTCATGAGCGCGATCTGTTTCGGCTACGGCGTCGCGCTGTTGGTGTTCGAGCCGCTGTGGCTGCGAGCGTTTCTGGAGATGCTAGTCATGCTCTTTACGCTCTGGCTCGGCGTCGTCTGGCTCGCGTTCGCCCTGGTGTACACCGGGAGACAGTACGTCCTCCGGACGATGCCCGCCGCGCTCGTCCTGGGGTTGTTTGGACTGATTACCCTCGTGGCGGTGACGAACAGTTACCACGAACTGATCTGGCGTAACTTCCGACTTGACCCGGTCGCCGGGGCCGCAACAGTCTCCTACGAACTCACCGCCGTATTCTTCTTCGTGTTCGCCATTGGCGTCACGCTACTCAGCGTCGCCCAGTTGCTCTTGCTCGATACGCTCGTCAGTTACGGCCGACTGTTCCGGTCACAGACCGTCGCTTTGCTTCTCACGCCCGTCTTTCCGGTCGTCGGCATTATCGGGTACTTCTTTTCGCTGGGACCGGTCCCGCAGTACAATTTCCTCCCGGTCCTGCTAGTTCCGCATATGCTGCTCGATATCTACGCGCTGTTCAGCGCGGGGATGTTCGAGTTCGACCCGGCGACCCGTCGCATCGGGGAGCGAACCGCGATTGACGACCTCGACACGCCGGTCGTGACGGTCGACACGGACCGTCGGGTCATCAACTTCAATGCGGCCGCGGCATCGCTGTTCGGCGATCACACCGACCGCGTCGTCGGAACCGATCTCTCGGAACTGGTCTCGGCCGACATCGACCTCCAGCGCCGGGAACAGGATACCGAACTACTCGTCGGGGGGGAACGGCGACAGTACCGGGTTACGACTTCGCCGTTCGAGGACGTGACGGGCACCCGGTTAGGCTACACGACCGTCCTGGGGGACATCACCGACCTCCGCCAGCGCGAACAGCGCTTTGCCGTCGTCAATCGCGTGCTTCGTCATAACCTCCGTAACGACCTGACCGTCATCGCGGGCCACGCTGAACTGATCGCTGACTCCGCGAGCGATCCGACGCTCACCGACTCCGCCGAGACGATCATCGATGAGAGTTCGGGGCTCCTGACGCTCTCGGAGCGCGCCCGCGAACTGAATCGGACGATCGATCGCTCCGTCGAGACCCAGAAGCCGATAGAGATCCACGCGTTCGTCGACGACCTGGTTTCCGAGTGGGACATCGGAACTGCCGAGGTGACCGTGGATGTCTCTCCGGGCCTTATCATCCGAAGCGATCCGGACGTCCTGGGCCTCGTGATCGGAAACCTCCTCGACAACGCGCTCGATCACTCGACCGACCCGCCGCCGACCGTCGAACTCAGGGCGCGACGGCGAGCAGCGGACAGGGATTCGCTCTATATCGAGATCGAAGACGACGGGCCGGGGATTCCGGAAGAGGAGATCGCCGTCCTGCGCGACGGTACCGAGGACGCCCTCCAGCATGGGAGCGGTATCGGCCTGCGGGTCGTCCAGTCGGGGATCACCGCGCTCGGTGGTGATCTCTCGTTTTCGACTTCAGATAGTGGGACGACTGTCACCCTCCGCGTTCCCGGGCTCCTGCGCGACGACTCGAGGGCCTTCTGAGAACGGCTGTTCGCGAGGAACCCACAGCTATGTCGGACAAACTGCATTTAATACATATGAGGACGAAGCGTTCATATGGTAGTAACGTCACTCGTTACGTTCGGCGTGAGTCTGATCATCGGCGCTATCGGTATATACGTCGGCGCAAGCCTTGTGTCCGACGTAGAGAACTTCTCGTATGCGCTCGTGACGGCGCTGGTCGGCGGGATACTGTGGGGGATAATCGAGTTCTTCGTCCCATTGATCGGCGGACTGGTCGCCTTTATCGTGTATCTGTGGCTCGTCAACAATCGCTATCCCGGGGGTTGGATCGACGCCATCCTCATTACGCTGGTCGCGTGGCTTGCCGTGATCATCACGCTCGTCATCCTGTCGGCGGTGGGAGTGGAAGGTCTCGAAGCGTACGGCGTCCCGGGCTAGCGCTATCTGTCGGGATCGATCCCTAACTCGCTGTCGACCAGGTCGACGGCGTTTCGTACCTTTCCGATTGTCGTTAGATACGACGCGCCGACCGTGGCTTTCGCTGCGGCCGCCGCCCGGCCGGTGACGACTGCCGGTCCGAGTTCCGCGACGGCGTCGTCGCCGATACTGACGACCCAGCCCGGCGTATCGAAGTTGAACCGCTCGTACCGCGGGGAGAACAGCGCATCCCCGTTGCGCTCATGTTCGACGGCGCGGGTAATCGAGTCGGCAACGGGAATCGCCTCGCGGACGGCCGCCTGCGCGCTCGCCGGCACCGGTTCGCCGTCACCGTCGATAACTCGCGCGGTATCGCCTAGCACGAAGGTCCCGTCATCGAGTTCGAGCGTACTCTTCACCTGTGGCCGCTCTCCGCCGAGTGCCCCCGGACCGCGAAGTCCGCCCGTCCAGACGAGCAGGTCGTGTTCGAGCTCCTCGCCGCTGGCCAGGTCGACTCGGTCCGCCGTTGCACCGGCGACAGTCGTGTTCGTTCGTATCCGGATGCCGTTTTCTTCGAGGGTGTCCGCAACAGCTGCCGAAAACGGTTCGCTGAAGCCCGGTGCGACCCTGTCAAGGGCTTCGAGTAGTACGATCTCCGGGCCCTCTCCTGCGTGTTCTTTCGGACGCATAGCGGCGAGTTCGCCGGCGACCTGTATCCCCGATAGCCCGGCACCGCCGACGACGACTCGGCCCGAGTTCTCGTCGAGCAGTTCGCGGAATCGCTCCCTGATGCGGTCTGCGTGCGCAAGCCGTTTGACCGGATGGCTGTTCGCTTCGAGACCCGGAATGTCGTAGTACGCAGTTTCTGCACCGAGGGCGATGCCGGCAAAATCGTACTCGATCGTCCGCTCGCCGTCGAGTTCGACAGTTTTCGCGTCGACGTCGACGCCGGTTACCGTCGCCGTTTCGACCTGGGTGCGGTCGACGAGTTCTTCGAGGGGAATCGATATTTTCTCGGTTAGTTCGGGCCGCCTGATCACGCGGTGTAGTTCCTGCTGGACGAGATGTTCACCAGTGTCGTCTACGAGGAGGATATCGACGTCGTGCGGCAGTCGGTCTTCGAGGGCCTGGGCGAGCGCGATGCCCGCGTAGCCGCCGCCGAGAACGAGAACGTTCATGGGCGTAGTAGCGACCGCGGTAAGTAAAGGCTGTCTCCACCGGATCCGACTCTCAGGTGGCGATTTAGCCCTCTAAACGCCGTTTGAGGGCGCTGTTCATCTCCTCGAAGCCGCGCTGGACGGCCCCCTCGTTCAGCAACAGGGGGACGAGGACGCCGCCGAACGACTCCTGCTGTCTGAACGTGACGCCCCCGTCATCGTTCGTATCGATACGGAACTCGTGGCGGCCATCGAACAGGTGTGGGACCCCGAAGCGGCCAAGCCACGCCAGTCGCCGTGGCTCGTCGACGAGAATCACTTTCGGGCTGAACGTCGCACCCCTCCCGCCGGGTGGTTCGACCCGGATGCTAAGTCGCCTGTTGACGGCTGCTTCGCCTTCGGCGTGGCGAATGAACGGGTTCCACTCGTCGTACGACTCGAAATCGGTTAGCTCGGCCCAGACTGCCTCGGGTTCGGCGTCTATCTCGATGGCCGATTCGATCGTTCGCATACCTCTGATGTCGACCAGCGAAAAAAAGTACGCAGGGGGTGGCCCGTCTCAGAACAGCGCTTCCGACTCGTCGAGAACCCGTGCCGGGCCGCCGACCTCCCAGATAGCGGATTTGACGCCGCAGTCTTCGAGCGTCTCTTTGACCAGTTCGGCGTGCTCGTCGGTCGTGTTGACGTAGACGCTCGCGCCGGTGTCTGTCGAGAAGTACGCCGGAATCCCCTCTTCGTTACGAAGCTTTCGCACGGCATTGAAGACGCGCAGGGTCGCTGGCTGCCAGTAGACCCACCCAGCGGGGCCAGTCATGGTCGTCGCCGCCAGCGAGAGCGAGTCGTGCTCGGCTAGCTCGAAGGTGCGCTCGAAGTCGGCCTCGCGCAGCGAATCGCGCATCTCGGCGATCTGTTCGTGCATGTGCGCAAGCCGCGCCTGGAACATGTGGCTGTCGGCGGCCTCCTTGTGGGCCTGCTCGGTCTCCTTGTAGGAGGGGACGAGTCCGATGACGACTTTGAGGTCGTCTTCGAGGCCTGTTTCGATCCGTTCCGACCGGCAGTCCTCGTCGTTGAGACCCGCGTAGAGATGTGAGAACGCGCCCGTAACCGACCGTGCGGCCGAGGAGGAGCCCCGGCGTGCGATGGTCGAAATCTCCGGCCGGGACCACTCTAGCTCAGCGGCCTCTGCCAGCGCCATCGCGGCCGCCGCAAAGCCGGACGAGGAGGAACCGAGCCCTACGTTCGTCGGGAAGGAGTTCTCGCTCTCCAGTCGGACCCCGTAGACTGCGTGCGGGGCCTCGGAGGTCTTGCGGACGTAGTCGACGACGTCGTCGACCCGCTCTTTCGCGCGGCCGTCCAGTTCCTCGCCGTCGACGATGTAGCGATCCTCCTCGCGCTCGAAGTCGAACTCGACGGTCGTCTTCGTATGGCTCGGGGCGGTACAGACGCTGATGCTGTCGTGATACGGAAGCCGCAACTGCTCGTCTCGCATTCCGTGGTACTTCACCAGTCCCTGAATCGGGTGCGCCTTCGCGGTGGCTTTCATACCTTCATGGCGTCGGGATATGCGCATAAAGGTTCGGCTTGGTCGTCGACATCTGGCAGGCCCACCCACCACCATCGTTGCTTACCCGACTTGCTCGTCGTACGATTCCAGTACGTTCCGGATGGCCACTGTTAGCTCCTCGAACCGGTCGATAGACATGTCGTCGGTCGTCACCCAGACGCCGTGAGGCTCGTGGACGACGCGGGAGAGATAGCCGTTCTCGAACATCCGGATCGTCGCCTCGTACTGGCCGAGTTCGGAGTCTTTGTATGCCTCCTGGGATCGAAACCCCCGCCGTTCGTGTTCTGCAAAGCTTTCCAGATCAGCCGTGCGGTCGAGGTCCGATCGGAGATACAGTTGTTCGATATCGTCGTGGGTGTAGTAGGTGATGCTTCTGAGTTCGTCACCCACGACGGTTCGGCAGACCCCGAGCAGTTCGTCCCGTATCTCGAAACCGTTGTGATTGCTCACACAGCGGATTGGACGACCGTGGGTAATACTGTAGTTTCCCGGTACTTGCGCGAAGACTCGGCCAGCGGGCCGTGGATGCCGGACCGAACCGAACCGCTGAAACCCCTCCGCTCAAACTCGAAGCCATGGGAACGCCGCTTGAACCGCGCGAAGCGCAGGCCGAGGAAGTCGTCGACCGACTGCTCGAAGAGTACCCCGATAGCGCGATATCGCTTCGATACTCGAACCGCCTCGAACTGCTCATAGCCGTTATTCTCTCCGCGCAGTGTACTGACGAGCGGGTCAACACGGAGACCGAACACCTCTTCGCGAAGTACGACGGCCCCGAGGATTACGCGACCGTCGACGAGGAAGAACTCGCAGAAGACCTGAACTCGATCACCTACTACAACAGCAAGGCGGGCTACATCAAGAGCACCTGTCGGACTATCCTCGATGAACACGACGGCGAGGTCCCCGATACGATGGACGAACTCACCGAACTGTCTGGGGTTGGACGCAAGACGGCCAACGTCGTCCTCCAGCACGCTCACGACGTCGTCGAGGGGATCGTCGTCGACACGCACGTCCAGCGCATCTCGCAGCGGCTCGGGCTGACCGAGGAGAACCGCCCGGAAGCGATCGAACCGGATCTGATGGAGATCGTTGCCGAGGACGTCTGGCAGCAGTACACGCACCTCCTGATCGATCACGGTCGTGCGGTCTGTACCGCCCGGAACCCCGACTGTGGCGACTGCGTACTCGCCGACGTCTGTCCCTCGGAGAAAGGCGACAACGACGTGGACCTCGCGAGCGGCGAGGCGTGGTGAGCGCCCGCCCTAGAACAGATAAATGAATCGTAGCAGGAACCGAAAGACGCCGATCAGGTAGGCGATGATCCAGCAGCCGACGTAGCCGAAGACGCCGATCCGAAGCCGCCAGCGCCACGCGCTCATGTTCTCGTGGAGTTCGCTGATCTCGATGTCGCTGCTCGATTCGTGATAGAGATTGTGCTGGCGCTTGACCTGAAAGATCCGAACGATTCCGGTCATCCCGACGAGCAAGAGCGCGTACGCCTGCAGACCGAAGAACATGTGCACCGCCAGCAGCGGCGAGAACTGATCGAACGCGTTCGGGATCATCCACGTGACCATCGGCACGGTCGTCAGCACCAGCCCTCCGGTGACGTACTTGAGGTGATGGATCAGGACGTTCCACGTGACGACTTCCTCCTGAAGAATGATCCACGCCCCATAGAGATATAGCGGAAAACTGAGCGTCACCAGCAGCGTGGCGACCGTCGCATAGATGTACTCCGACATCGGTTGAGCTTAGGAGGAGTGGCTTTTAAAGGACGCGATAGTTCCCACGACGATGGCGGAAAACGTATGTCTGGGGCACCCGAATTTCGGGCAATGGCTGACTCATCGACGTCGCCCGAGGCCGACGACGAATCCGAGCGGTCCGATACCGGAGCGTCGGCGGACGCCGAGGAGGGTGTCGAGGAGACCGCTGGGTCGGGTGAGGCCGATAGCTCGACCGACAAAGAGCAGGTCGATGACGAATCGTCGTCCGAGGAACGTGCCAAAGACGAGCTTTCCGACGAGGAGCTACTCGAAGAGATCGAAGCGCAGTACGACTTCGATGACTTCGGCCCCTCCGACATGGAGGACATGTCGATCGACGAGTGGGAAGCCGCGTTCGATCCACAATCATGGATCACTGGGGACGAACTGATCGACCGGGTCGAACAGGAGTTACTCACACGGATCGCACAGCGCGAGGTGTTCGCCGTACTCGAACGCGTCGACGCCGGCGACGACGGGGAACTGCTGATCGCGTACTCCGACCAGGACTACGCGCTAATCTTCCCCGATGGAACGGTAGAAGGAACGGGGACAGTGCTGCGTGACGTCAAGCCGACGGTTGCGCTATGCTCGATGGAGGAGTACGACCCGCAGGAGCCCCCGGAGGGTGACTTTCTCCTGCCACGGCCCGATGAAGTGCCGGAACGGAGTAGCGAAGTCGGAAACCTGATGATACAGGTGATCGCGGGCACACAGATGCTCGCCGGGTTTGGATTGCTTGGAGTTTCGCTGTACCTCGGTATTACAGGTGGTGGAGCGACGGGAACGCCGCTGATCACCGGCGTCGCGGGACTCGCGTTCATCGTCATCGCTGTGTTCCTGTTTATCACCGTTGCCAACGCTCGTCTCTCCGATCGGTTCCGTTCAGAGGAGTACAAAGAACGACTGCGAAAGGTCGGACTCGAAGACGGCGAGCGACCGGACTTTCTGCCGATAGAGGAGCCGGAGACTCGACTGCGCCCCGTTCGGAACCGGAATCGAAAGGAAGATTAAAGCCCGCTCTTTGGCGGATTCATCGGTGGGTTTAAGCGAACACAATCCTGACCTTACTCTGTATGAACAGGCGGAACTTTCTGAAGACGGCCAGCGGCGTTTCGGCCGGCGCGGCCGCTGTTAGCGCGGCGGGAACGCCTGCCGCCGCGGAGGGCCGGAGTGCGTACTCCGCCGTGTCTTCGCTCCAGGAGGACGGAGAGACCGAAAACGGCGACGAGGAGAACGGAACCGAAGAGAACGGGGGGGAAGCCAACGGTACCGCCGAGAACGGTGGCGAAGACGGGGCGACCGAGACACTGACGGTCGGACCGGACGGCAACAACGTCTTCGATCCGGACAGTCTGACGATCGAGCCGGGAACCACGGTCGAGTTCGTCTGGGACTCCGACACACACAATATGGTCGTCGAGAGCGGCCCCGACGAGTGGGAAGGCCACGAGACGATCGAGAACGCCGGCTTCTCGTACGAACACACTTTCGAAGAGGAAGGTACCTACGAGTACATCTGCGAACCCCACGTCGCCGCCGGAATGGAAGGCACCATCACCGTCACGTCGGATGCCGAGGCCGGTGGCGGTGGCGCGACGCAGACGGAACTCGATATCCACGATATCGGCGTGCCGATCCAGAAGCACTTCCTCGGCGCGGCGACGTTCGCCGCGATGTTCGTGACCTTCGCGTTCACGTTCTACATGCTCAAGTACGGCGAATCTGCAAACACAAGCTACCCCAACAAGAAGGACTGATCAATGTCATCAACAGGAAGTTCGTACGGCGACATTCATCGATACGAGCAGCCGCGAGAGAGTACAGCGGCCGCGATCGCGATCATCCTCTTGACGCTCGTCGAGATAGTCTTCGTCGGGATCTTCACGTACGGTCTCGTCGAGGGCTGGGCGCGCGGAGCGGTTCCCGACCCCGGTAACATGTTTCTCGGCACGATACTGGCGCTGATCTTCATCGATCTCGCGTTCATTCTGGCGCTCTACCGCAAGGAGTTCCTGCCGGACGTCATGATCGTCAAGAAGCGACGGCGCAAGTGGGAGGATCTGTACATCAGCGAGGAAGACGCCGACGGTGACGAACTGGGAGACGACGCAGTCGAACAGTTCAAGCGAGCAGTCTATCCATACTACAAGAAATAAATTATGCCAGATAGTGACAAATATCCGGTCGAATCGGATCGTCGCCGCTTTGTCAAGGGTGTCGTCGGGAGCGCCGCGCTCTCGGGAATCGGTGTTACCACCGCGGTGAGCCTCGATTCCATGACCTCCCAGACCGCTGAAGGCGGTGGAACGACGTTATACAGAGGCAACGAACGGATCGCCGGTCCCGCGCCACGGGGGATGCCACAGATCCCGCTCGAAGTCGACGACGAGGGATACGTTCGCGGTATCTGGCCCGAAGTAGAGGAAGGTGGTCCCAACGAGGCACCGGTCGCCGAACAGGAGATCGGTGGTGTCACCTACTCGACAGAGTGGTACCAGTACTGTGGCTCGCAGACGAGTCCGGCCGTGGATCCCCGGGAGGACCGAGACAACTACTTCCGATACATCGGGGCAAGCCAGTACGACTGGCAGAACGAGCAGGTCGAGGGCGGCGACCGGGTCCACATCGACGACTTCGAGGATTACGAGGATTTCAACACGAGTGTCGGAGAGTCCGGAATCGGGAAGGGTGCACTGGTCAGTTGGCGCTCGCAAGGCCTTTCTCCGGGCGACCGACTGACGGTACTGCTCATCCGCAGTACGCAGGTAGAAGAGGCAGCCCAAAACGACGAATGGGTCGAGGCCTCGACGGATCAGGCATTCATTGCTAACCTCAACCAGTGTACCCACTACTGCTGTGTGCCCGGATTCCGGGTACTCGGCGAGGCCCGCCAGTTCGACGCGCAAGACAACATTTACTGCAACTGCCACCAATCGGTGTACGACCCGTTCAGTATCACCCAACAGCAGTACACCGCACTGCCGAGAGAGGGCACATCGGTCATCCCGAGTGAGTACAGAGAATGAGCCTACAGAAAAAAGACGACTTTGATCACGGTGAATGGCTCGACCAGAAAGAGCTCTCCCTGATCGAAAAGACGTACCTGTTCACCTTGATGTGGCTGGACAAGCGGCTCCGGATCGTTGATTATCTGGAACTGCTCGAGGACCAGTACTACAAGATGAACATGCAGATGCCGAAAAGCCACACGGAACAGTACAATCTGGACAACAAGTTCTGGTACTGGTATCCGTTATACTCGTTAGGATCACTGTCGATCATTGCCTACGTCGTACTGGCAATAACGGGTGCGCTCCTCGGCTTCTACTATGCGCCTGCAACGGCAGGCGAGGAAGCGTCGGTGGCGTTCAACCAGATGCTGTTCATCCTCGGTGAACTGAACTTCGGCTACATGCTGCGGAGCATTCACCGCTGGGCGGCACAGTTCATGGTTGCGGCCGTCTTCCTCCACATGCTGCGCGTCTACTTCACGGGCGCGTACAAGGAACCCCGCGAGGTCAACTGGATCATCGGCGTCGTGTTGATCCTGCTGCTGTTGCTCTTCGGCTTCAGCGGCTACCTCCTGCCGTGGAACCAGCTATCGCTGTGGGCCGGGCAGATTGGGGTCGAGATGGCCCAATCAGTGCCGCTCGTCGGAGAGTGGGCCGCGTTGCTTGTCTTCGGCGGGTTCCAGATGGGCCAACCGACACTGATGCGGATGTACATCATGCACGTGTTCCTCTTGCCGTTCGTCGTGACGGCACTGATCGCACTACACGTCGGCATCGTCTGGATGCAGGGGATCGCAGAACCACACTAAATCATGCCAGAAGACGAACAAGAAAAACGAGCGGACGGCAGCGGAACAGGCATCGTTCCGCCGGACGACGAGACGCCTACGTGGCGCGAGCGGAAGGAGCGCACGCAGGGGCTCTCCCGGCTGACGTACGAGTACTTCGAGCGCGCACGGCGCGAGGATCAGGACCTTCGACAGGAGTCCGACTACGTCGAGCGGGACGTGCTGGGCTTCCCGGCCTGGCCCCACGAGACGATCCGGAACCTCGCCATCACCAGTTTCTTTATCGGGATCATCATCTTCCTGTCGGCGACGATGCCGCCACACCTCGGTAACCCGGCTGACCCGAGTAGTACGCCTGCAGTCATCCTCCCCGACTGGTATCTGTACTGGTCGTTCGGACTGCTCCAGACCGACTCGCTCAACCCCGAACTGGCAATCCTCGGTGGCCAGAGTTTGATGGAAGGCCCCACGTTTGGCGTCCTCGTACACGCGCCAGTCATCGGACTGATCTTCCTCGTCCCGTTCCTGAACAAGGGGAGCGCCCGACGGCCCGTCGAGGAGCCGTTCTGGGCCGCGCTCGGCGTGACCGGAGTTATGTACTCGTTCACGTGGAGTATGCTCGCTATCGACAACATCATCTCGGCGCGTCTGCCGATCGTCACCGCGCAGTTACTGTTCGATCTGGTGTTCATCGTCCCGGTAGTCGCAGGGGTGATCACGTACTCCGTGTTGAAAGCGATGCAAGAGGGGTACATGTACAATCTCAACCGCCGGTACTACCGGCTCCGGCCGCCAAGATAACCCTTTTCTCGCTTCGGCCATCCCTTTAGGTATGGCCGACTCGAACGCGCCCGACGAGCGAACGTCCATCCAGCGTGACGTTACCGTACCGATGGAAATCTACAAGATAGTGACGGTGTTCTCGATGCTGCTCGCTATCGGCCTCGTCGTCGGTGGCTTTCTCGTTCTCGACAGTGCGACCGATCAGGCAACTGCGGATGTCGAAGACGTCGACGCTATCACAGCCCTGCTCGGCGTCGGATTGATCGCCTTCGGTGGTGTCGTCTACGTATTCTCGACCCGATTTAGTCCCGAAGAGATGGGAAACGCTAAAGACGACGCCAGCCAAGACTCAGGTAATGGCTGACGAGTTCATGAAAGGACTGGCGGCGTTCGGGGGGGCGTCCCTACTGTGGCTAGTCCTCGCTGGCTGGTATCGGACTTCGAGCTTCGAGGGACCGCAGTTCACCGAGGCCGCACCCTCCGATCCGGGGACGTTCGACGCGATAGCTATCATAGTCATGGACGGGATGTTCTGGTTCATGATCCTCGCTCCGATCACGTTCTGGGTCCTCATCCCGGCGTACAAAGAGCTAACCGCCGCGTACCGAGAGCGGAACTCGAACTGATCTACCGGCCGATCTTTCTCTCCGAGTGTCCTTTCTGATTGCAACCGTTAGCGACCGGTCTCGACGCCGAGTATAGCGTCGACCGGAACGCTCGTCGAGGCTGAACTCGCTGTCCTGATCGACGTAGCGTTAGCAACGTAGTCTTTCACACGGTCAGAGGCGTGGACGAGTCAAGAGTGTCCGCAATGCGGTTCGACAGACCGAACGACACGGCATCAGGATACGCTCACCTGCCCGTGTGGGTTTGAGGGGCACGCCGACCTTACCGCATCAGAAACGTTCCTGAGACGGCATACGAGCAACGCAGTCAGGCTGATGGCACAGCCCGTGCGGTTCCAGTGGGACGACCACAACTGGTCGGAGTCACCACGCTCCCATGAAAGTCCCAAAGAACAGCGCACAGACCCGAGTACCGTCCACCATGACGGAAATGTTGCCACCGGGGAATCGGCATAGCCGAGACTCCTACGGAGGAAACCCCGGCGTTCACGCCGGGGAGGATGTCATACGATGCTGTTCCAGATCGGTTCGACGATGAAAAAGATGCTCTGATACGCGGCGTAGAGCAAGACGAGTCCCCAGGCGGCGACTGCGCCTTTCGGGAGGTTCAGCGAGGTCTCGCGTCGGGCCTCGGCGATTCTGGCCTCGAACTCGAAGAAGTCGGTGAAGAACATTCCGAGCACCAGCACTGTAAAAACGACGCCCGCGTGAAGGCTTACAGTCATGTAGTAGAACGCTCCGAGCAGCACGAGCACGTTCGTGGCCGCATGTACCGGATGCCGGGTAATCGACTCCACGTCGCCCTCCTCGTACTGCGATCTGTACTGGCGCTGTGCGACGAGCCGCGTCAGCCCGTTGATCAGTACCAGTACGAGGAGTATCTCCTCTATGTACGGTAACAGCAGATCAATCGGGCCGAGCATCGAATTCGGGTCCATATCTCACACACGGTGGTTAACCCATTAGAGTTTTTCCAATCTCCTCCCCCTGATCGACCCGTCATGATGGGTGATACGGTCAGTTCGTCCAGCAGGGGTCGCTTTCGGGGACGACTGCGAGCTGTAGCGGTGCCACAGGTGTGAGCGTAATGTCGCTCGCCGGTTCGACGACGCCGTGTCGTTCGTCGTCGACGAGCAACTCGACCGGGCCATCGTCACGCTTGACGCGCAACCGAACTGCTTCGTGCGCCCCGAGCACCCAGCTATCACGGTCAGTTGCGAACTGCGCGATCGGAACCGCGACGACGCCGGTACCGGGCGCGAGCATCGGTCCCCCAGCAGCGGCGGCGTAGCCGTGAGAGCCAAGCGGCGTCGCGACGACGAGTCCGTCGGCGCGGAACCGTGCCACGTCACCGCGAGCGCTATGGATGCTGTACTCGGATATTCGAGCCGGCTCCTCCGTCACAAGCATGGTATCCGAGATGGCGAGACCGGCGCTTTCCTCGCCAACCGATACCGCGTATCGACAGCGCTCGACCCGGTCGAACCGACCCGAAACGAGCCGACCGAGCGCTTCCTCGAACGCGTCTTCGGGAACCGAGCGCGTGCCCGCCCCCACCACGACCGGCATGATCGGGACAGTGGTGCCGGTGTGGCCTGCCGAAAGCAACGCGGCTTCACCCCGTGCGACGATTGCGTCCGGTTCGGTGTCGAGGACTGCAGTAGCGGTGCCGACCACCGGTGAGCCTCCCGATTCCTCGACGCTCTCGACGAGGTGCTCGACAGTCTGCCCGCTCTCTCCGGGGTCGATAATCCCGATCACAGTCTCTTCGGTTCCCTGACCGCACTCCATACCGGAACTTCGGGACGTGACACAAAAGGCTACGCGATTCTCGCTCGACGCCGTAACTGAAGCTTTTTACATCGGGGTTGCAACCGGTGGTGTATGCGGGAGACGCTCGCCGAGTGGCAGCCGGTGGTAGACGAAGCGATCGAGGAGGTGATACCGCGGGAGTTAGATGACGCCTACCTGAGGGAGTTCTTCGGTCCGGCGACGTACGAGTACGACGCGGAAACGCTCCAGCGTGCACTGTCGGATCCCGTCTGGGAACTGCTCGATCGTGGTGGAAAACGCTGGCGAGCGGTCGTCTTTCTGTTGCTCGTCAGAGGCTTCGGCGAGGATCACGAGCCGTATCTGCCCTACGCGACGATCCCCGAAATCCTCCACACCGGGACGATCATCGTCGACGACGTCGAGGACGGGGCAGCGATGCGCCGCGGCGACCCGGCGCTGCACCACATCTACGGCGAGGACGTGGCGATCAACGCCGGAAACGCGCTGTACTTCTTGCCACTGAAAATCATCACGCAGAACCCGGCCGATCTCGACGATGGGACGCGCCTCGCGCTCTACGAGATGCTGATGGACGAACTCAGCAGGACGCATCTGGGCCAGGGCACGGACATCTGCTGGCACAACGACGGGGGCGTTCAGGTGGACCGCGAGCAGTATCTGGAGATGTGTGCGTGCAAGACTGGCTGTCTGGGACGGATCGTCGCGAGACTGGCCGCAATCGTCACTGGTCAGTCGGAGGAACGCGAGCGGGCCGTTGCCCGGTACGCCGAGTCGATGTCCGTCGCGTTCCAGATCGGCGACGATATTCTCGACATCGAGAACTCGCTGGGTGAAGCGGGTGCCTTCGGCAAGGAGTTCGGCAACGACATCCGGGAAGGAAAGAAGACCTTACTCGTGATTCACGCGATGGAGACGGCGTCGGAGGATCGGGCACGACGCCTCCGGACGATCCTGGAGGACGACGAGAACACCGACGAGGAGATCCTCGAAGCGATCGATATCTTGCAAGAGAGCGAAAGCATCGAGTTCGCACGCGAGCGAGCGCTGTCGCTCGCCGCCGAAGCGCGGAGCCATCTCGACGACGCCGACCTGACGGAACCGGAAGCGTCGATGTTAAAAGAGTTTACCAAGTTCGTCGTCGAGCGCGAGGAGTGATCGACAGTCGCGAACCAAAGTATTCAGTACGCCCCACTCCTAAGAGGTGTATATGACAGAGACGGACGGACGTGGTGATCTGTCCCGGCGCTCGTTTATCCGGGCAACTTCCGGGTCGGCCGCTGCCGCCGCCGGAGCAGGCACGGTCAGTGCACAAGAAGAGAACGGCGACGAAAGCGACGGCGGAGGGACCGAAACACTGACCGTCGGGCCGGGCGGCGAAAACGTCTTCGAGCCGGCCAACCTCTCGATCGCGCCGGGAACCACGGTCGAGTTCGTCTGGGACTCCGACACACACAACATGGTCGTCGAGAGCGGCCCCGACGAGTGGGAGGGCCACCAGCCGATCGAGAGCGCTGGCTTTTCTTACGAGCACACCTTCGAGGAGGAAGGCACCTACGAGTACATCTGTGAACCGCACGTTGCCGCCGGTATGGAGGGAACTCTCTCCGTCGAGGAAGGCGCTGGCTCTGGTGGCGGCGGCGCGGCGTCCGCAACGCCGACGATTCCGGATAGCGCGATGAGTCTTGCGGTGGGAACGATGGGCGCGATGGTCTCGACCATCGCGCTGGCGTACTTCTTCATCAAGTACGGCGGCTACGATGAAGAGTTAGAGTAAGTAGAGGGTCCGTCGGCACCGGGCCGGCGTTTCTGCGCGCTCAGACTGATGTCGGCCGCTCGTGGACAGTCAACTCGACCTCTCGGGATTCACCCTCCAGATCCTCTACGATCCGTCCGACGATGCGTTCGGCCTCCTTGACGACAAGCGGCTTTACTTTGTCCATTACCCACCCGAACGAGACGAATCGCGGGAGGTCGAGCGCGCCCGATCTGGCGGTGTCCGTATCGAACTGGACGACGAAGTGGACTCGGCAAGCGTGCTCTTGACCGTCCCGCTCGGATTCGTCGAGCGGGTCGACCCGCCAGAACCCGTGTGCGTCGATGTCTTTGATGACTTCCCAGTCGATTCGGTCGGGTGGATCTGTATCCGTCACCTCGGAGTGGGCGGTGTACGTGAGTTTCCACCAGGCGAACTGGAGCGCGTATCTCGTTCCTTCCTTCCCTTCGCCTCGCGCCTGAACCTCCTCGAGGTACTCGGAGTAGTTCGCGTACCGGGGAAAATCTTCGAGAAACTCGTAGATCTCTTCGGCCGGCAGATAGATGACGGTGCTTACCTCTACTGTATCCACGTTCGTTTCTACGGTGGATATAACGTAAGTGTTGTGCGCGCTGGTAGCCGCCCGCTGTCTCCTCTCTATCAGTGGGATTCTATCAGCATAGAGTATCGCCGAAACTATTACGCTCCTGGGAAACGCAGTAACAGCGTGATGGCCGAACCCAATGGGTGTGTGCTCGTCGTGGACGACGACCCGAGAGTTGCGCGCGTCTACGCCGAGCAACTGCGCAATGCACACACTGTCAGGGTAGCGTATAGCGGCACCGAGGCGCTCGATAGCCTCGACGAGGACGTCGACGTCGTCCTGCTGGACAGGCGGATGCCGGGATTGACGGGCGATCAGGTGCTCGAACGGATCCGTGATCAGGGGCTAAACTGTCAGGTAGCGATGGTCACCGCCGTCGAACCGGACTTCGAGATTATCGATATGGACTTCGACGAGTACCTGTTCAAGCCAGTGACTGGCGAGGAGTTGCTCGAGACCGTCGAGCATCTGTTCTACCGTTCCGCTCTCGACAGTTCGCTTCAGGAGTTTTTCAGCATCGCGTCGAAACGTGCAGCACTGGAAGCGGAAAAGTCGGAAACGGAACTCGAACACAGCGAGGAGTTCGCCACACTAACGACACGGTTCGAGACGCTCAAAGACGAGATGAGCGACTCGCTCGCAGAACTCGAAGACGCGGAGGCGTTCGATCTGGCGCTCTCGGAATGGGACTAACTCACTTGTGCCGTAGTCGGTCCGAACTCATCTCCCCTCCTGCGACAGAACTTAGAGCGACTAGCGTGAACTCCGGAACGAATGCTGGAAGACGTCAACGTCGCGCTGGGGGTGACGGGAAGCATTGCCGCAGTCAAAACTGTCGAACTGGCCCACGAGCTACGCCGACAGGGTGCTTCTGTGCGAGGCGTGATGTCGTCCAGCGCACAGGGGATTATCCATCCGTGGGCTGTCGAGTTCGCCACCGACGGACCGGTCGTTACGGAGATCACCGGCGAAGTCGAGCACGTGGAACTCTGCGGCCGTGAGGGCTGGGCGGACCTGTTCCTGATCGCGCCAGCGACGGCCAACACCGTCGGCAAGATCGCTGGTGCCATCGACGACACCCCGGTGACGACGTGTGCAACGACGGCGCTCGGAGCCGGTGTCCCGGTCGTTATCGCTCCGGCAATGCACGAACCGATGTACGATCATCCCGGCGTTTTAGACGCTATCGAGCGCGTCGAGCAATGGGGCGTCGAGTTCGTCGATCCGCGTGTCGAGGAAGGGAAAGCAAAGATCGCCAGCGAAGATGCGATCGTTCTCGACGTCGCCCGAAGTGTCGACGAGCAACCGCTCGCAGGCGACCACGTCGTGGTCACCAGCGGTGCCACGGCCGAGCCGATCGATCCAGTTCGAGTGTTGACGAACCGTTCGTCGGGTCGGACCGGCCGTAGTGTTGCCCGGGCGTGCTACGTCCTCGGAGCGGAGGTCACGCTCGTTCACGGTGTGGTTGGCCCGCATCCGCCCTCCAGCACGCCGGACGATCCGACGTTCGGCGCTGGGTCGCCGATCCCGTACGCGGAGTACGTCCCTGTCGAGACTGCACGGGAGATGCTCGACGCGACTGAAGCCGCCGTCGAGGACGCCGACGCCCTCGTCGCGGCGGCGGCGGTCGGCGATTACACGCCCGAGCCCCACGACAGAAAACTCCGCTCCGGGCAGGAACTCGCGCTGGATCTCGATCCGACGCCGAAGTTGATCGATGCGGTCCGAGAGCGTCGGCCGGACCTGCCGATCGTCGGGTTCAAAGCCGAAACGAGCGACTCCGATGAGGCGATGATCGAGGCGGCTCGCGACATCTTGGAGCGTGTCGACCTCTCGTTCGTCGTGGCGAACGACGCTGAGGTGATGGGGGCTGATCGGACCCGCATCCTGCTCGTCGACGCGAACCGCGCAGACCCGATAGAGGGGACCAAGTCAGCAGTCGCCGCGGTGGTCGCGGATGAACTCGCGGAACTACTGGCCCAGTGAGCGCCTGCTAGCTGGTCGGGACTCTCGTGCCCGGGCGGACGGAACTGATCTTCGTAGTTTCTATCGGTCGCCAGACTACTCGTTTCGAAAGTTACAGGACTGCAGGGTCGAATAGCGTAATCGTTTTGAGTGGCTCTTTGCTGTATTCGAGTACGTACAATGAGTGCTCATGCAGGATCCGACTGGATAGGGTGGTTCGATGGCGGATAGCCGCGTCCTGGTCCCCCTATCGGACTCGTCGACGGTCCGGGCGACTGTCGCCCACGCCGTCGAGCGCGTTCTCGCCGAGTCGACGGTGGCTGATCCGGGGACCGTCCGATTCGTCTACGTCCATCCCGAGGAGGCGGCCATTACCGCTTACGACGGGTCCGTTAGCGACGAGGAGGCTGTGAGCCCGGCCGATGCGCTGTTGAACCGTGCGGAAGTCTGGGTGGAGGAGGATGCGGGCGAGGAAATCGACGCTGTCAGAGTCGAGACGGCGCAGGTGGGCGAGGACGAGTACCTGTTTAGCCCGGGAGAGGTCGCACAGGTGATCGCCAGGGACGCGGTCAGTAACGATATTGACCGGGTAATCCTCGATCCCGAATACAAACCGGGAGTCGGTGGACCGTTCCTCAGGCCGTTCATTTCGGAACTCGAGACGATGCTGGCGATTCCGGTCGAAGAAGCGCCGGTCACGCGGTCGACTATCCGCGGACCGCTGATCGATCGGTTCACGCCTACCCGTGCGGGCGTCTTGTTCGGACTGTCTTTTCTGTTCTATCAGGTATTGGGGGGGAGCATCTACTGGTTCGATCTCGTCACTGGCGCGATGAGTGCAACCGTCGTCACGGTGGCGCTGTCACGCGTCTCGCTGACACGAACCCCGGATCTGCAGTCGCCGATCCGCGTGCTCCGGGCGATAATCTACGTGCCCTATCTGCTGGCCGAAATCGTCAAGTCGAACCTCCTCGTCGCAGCCGTGATCCTTCACCCACGACTCCCGATCGATCCGCGGCTGACGCGGATCAGACCGGCCGTACACGGTTCCATGCCGATCACTACGCTTGCCAACAGCATCACCCTGACTCCGGGGACGCTGACGGTTCGTGTCCACGGTCGAACCATGATCGTCCATACCCTCGTCGAGGACGCTCGTGAAGGACTGTTCGACGGTGACCTCGAACGAGCGGTCCGCTTCCTGTTCTACGGGCGACGGGCGATGCGGATCGAGAGCCTCCGGGACCGCGGCGAGACGGAGATACTGCAGTCACCCGACTCGGAACCGGAGACGGCAATGACGGACGGCGGACACCCTGACTCTACCGACGAACCGGCCGCTGATGCGGCCGATGAGGATGGTGATCCGACATGAGTCCCATCTCCGGTGTATCGATTCCCGACATTGCTCTCGTGGCCGCGGCCCTGTTTCTCGTACTCGCGGTAGCGATGTTCTATCGGGCTATCCGCGGCCCGACGACGCAGGACCGTGTGCTCGCAGTCAACGTACTGGGCACGAACACGGTGGTCGTCCTCGCGTTGCTTTCCGTCGGACTGGACGAACCGTCGCTGCTCGACGTCGCACTGATCTACGCGCTGTTGAACTTCCTGATGGCGCTTGCCATCTCGAAGTTCACCGTCGAACGGGGTGGTGTGCTGTGATCGAAGGTATCCGCCTGGCGGGTATCGTCGCGTTCATCGCGTTCGGGCTGTTTTTCACCTTCGTCTCCACGCTGGGTGTCATCCGGCTTCCAGACGTCTTCTCGCGAGCACACACCGCTTCGCAGGCGGACACGCTGGGGGCCGGCTTCGCGCTCGCGGGTGTCGCGCTGGCGCTCGGTTGGGGCGCGACGACGTTCAAGACGGTACTCCTGCTCGTCTTTATCTTCATCACCAACCCGACCGCGGCACACGCCATCGCGCGCGCCGCCGACGAGAAGGGGATCGAACCCTGGACCGTCGACGACGAGCAGACCGACGTGGACCTCTACCGGGCCTCGAACGCCTCTGTGGTCGCTGATGGCGGTTCGTCGGACGAGAGCGACGACGCTTCCGAGGGAGGTGAGCAGGAATGATTTCCGGCCTTGAGGCCGTGCTGGTCGCCTTCCTGATCATTACTGCTGTTGCGACGGCACTGCTGCGTGACGTCGTTGCGGTCATCGTCGTGTTCGCGGCCTACAGTCTGGGTATGGCGATGTTCTATGCGTTCTTGCTCGCTCCGGATGTCGCGATGACCGAGGCGGCTATCGGCGCGGGCGTGACGACGCTCCTCCTGTTGTTGACGGTCGCGAGGACGGTGCGACCGGCCCAGGGGGAACTGTTCGAGCGCGTTAATGTCCCCGCACTGCTGATCGTCGGTGGGTTCGTCGCCGTCGTCGGTTCTACCGTCGTCTCGTTGCCCGGAGTCGGCGATCCGGATGCGATCGTCTGGTCGAACCCCGAGGTCACTCAGTACTATCTGGAACAGGCCTACGCCGACACTGGCGTCGAAAACGTCGTGACGGCCGTCCTTGCAGGGTATCGTGGGTTCGACACGTTCGGCGAGGCGGTCGTCGTCTTCGCGGCAGGCGTCGCCGTTCTCGTCGTCTTCGGTACGGAGGTGTTCACGCATGAGTAACTCACAGTCGCCCGATGACGGCGTCGATCAGCCACGACAGTCGGTGTACGTCGAGAGCGAGATCATCATGACGACGGTCCGTGTCGTCGCGCCCTTTGCGTTCACGTACGGACTGTTCCTGACCTTCCACGGCGGCGGGTCGCCGGGCGGGGGGTTCCAGGGCGGTACGATCATCGGATCGACCATCCTGATGATCGCCTTCGGCTTCGGGATCGAACCGACCCGGGACTGGATCGAGAACCGCTCGGTGGCGCTGCTGGCCAGCGGCGGCGTGCTCGCCTTCGCTACCCTCGGGCTTCTCCCGATAGTGCTGGGCGGCCGATTCCTCCAGCACGACCTGTTCAAGACGGAACTCGGGATCCCGCACGGGACGAAGTACGCCCTCGAAGCGGTCGAGATCCTCGGCGTTGCACCGATCGTTGCTGGCGTCGTGGTCGGTCTCTTCTTCGCCATCGCGGCGGGGATGCTCGGCGAGACAGCCCCGGTTTCTCAGGGAGGTGAAGCCGAATGAACGTCGTCGTCGACCTACTGACGACCCAGTATACGTATGCGCTGTTTGCGTTGCTCATGGGAATCGGCCTCTACATGATGGTTGCCAGCGAGAACCTCGTCAAGAAGGTGATCGGGCTGAACGTCTTCCAGACCGCGCTGTTCCTGTTTTTCGTCAGCAGCGCCTACGTTGTCGGCGGCAGTGCGCCGATCGTTCCGTCCGGCGCGAGCGGGCGCTTCGTCAGTCCGCTCCCGCAGGTGATCGTCCTGACCGCCATCGTCGTCGGAGTCGCGTTGACCGCGGTTGCGCTCTCGCTAATCGTTCGGATCTACGGGGAGTACGGGACGCTCCGCGAGGAAGCGCTCCGGGAGGTGCGTGCCGATGAGTGACGCGACGCTGGCCCCGATAGGGCTGATCGTCGTGCCGATCATCGCCGCTGCCCTCTCGCTGGCCGCTGGGCTGGTCCGGGACCGCTCCGGTTGGATGGTTGCTCTGGCCGCACTTCTGGTCGAGGCGGTACTGATGATCTGGCTCGTAGACGCGGTCTACCGCGGCCCCGGTCGACTCGTTCACGAGTTGGGTGCGTATGGCCGACCCGGATCGGACGGGTTCGCCGTGGGCATCGAACTGGTCGCGGACGAACTCTCGGTGCTGGTCGTCGTGCTGATCTCGGTCGTCTCGCTCGGCGTGCTCGCAATCTCGCGGCGGGGCGGTCCGCGCGGAAACGCGTTTTACTCGGCCTATCTCCTGCTGGCGGGCGGCCTCATGGGCGTCTCGCTGACGGGAGATCTGTTCAACATGTTCGTGTTCCTCGAAATCGTCGGGCTGGCGACGTACACGCTCGTCGCCGCCGACCGTAGTGCCGAGTCCGCGGTTGCCGCGCTAAAGTACCTGCTTATCGGGACGACCGGTGCCTCGCTGTTTCTGGTTGGCGTGGGCTACCTGTTCCTGGCGACCGGGACGCTGAACATGGCCGACCTCGCAGCGATGCTCGCGGGCGAGCCATCCTTCGTCGAGGAGGCGCTGTACGGCGACACGCTGGTCGTCGCCGGGTTCGGCTTCATCACCGCCGGTCTGCTGGTCAAGTCGGCAATCTTCCCGCTACATACCTGGCAGCCGGATGCCTACTCCGCCGCGGCAGACAGCGTCACCGTCTACATCTCCGCGCTCGCTTCAACAGTCGCCGCGTACGCGTTCGCGCGAGTCATGTTGACCGTGTTCACGCCGGCCTTCTTCGAGGTCAATCCGATTGCGGCGACGGCCATCGTCACGCTGGCGTCGGTCAGCATCGTCGCGGGGAGCGTCCTCGCGGTGATGCAACGGCGCGTCAAGCGGATGCTCGCGTACTCGTCGGTCTCACAGTTCGGTCTCATCATCGCCGCAATCGGCATCGCCGTCCATCCGGCCGCCGTCGACGCCGGGATTCCCTTTGCGGGTATCGAGCGGACGGCGGCCGAGTTCGCGGTCATCGGAACGGCCATCCATCTCGTCGGCCACGGCCTGATAAAGGGTGGTCTGTTCGCGGCAGTCGGGACGATCGCCCGAACCGAGGGCGCACGCACCGTCGCCGAGTACGCCGAACTGGGTCGCCGAGCGCCGGTGCGGTCGGCCGCGATAGCCGTCCTCGCGCTCGCGCTGGTCGGCGTCCCGCCCACGGTCGGCTTCCTCGGGAAGTGGTACATTGCACTCGGCGCGGTCGGGGCGGGCCTCTGGCCGCTGGCTGTGGTCATCTTCGCCAGCACCGTGCTCACGCTGACCTACGTCGCTCGACTGCTGGAACGACTCTACTTCACCCCGCGGTCGGTGGCACTCCCCGACCGCGTTGCTGCCGACGGCGGTACGGCCGCCGCCGGCGAACCGATCAGTCCGACGGTCGGTGCAATCGTCGTGATCGTACTCGCTACCATCGGCGTCGTCGCGCTCGGCTTCGCCGGGACAGAAGTGACAGAGGCTCTCGATCCCTTCATCGCTGAGGTGTTCAATTCGTGACAGAAGCTATCTACTCGCTCCGGCCGTTACTTGCCGTACTCGTCTCGGCTATCGCGATTCCGTTGATCGTCGCGTCGTACCGCCGGCCGAACGTCCGCGAGGGCTGGTCCGTCGCCGCGGCCCTCGCCAAGTTCGGCATTATCGCGAGTATGCTGCCCGCCGTTCTCGCGGGCGAGGAGTTCCGCTGGTCGTTCGGGGCCTACGTCCCCGGCGTCGAGTTCGCACTTCGGGCCGACGCGCTGGGCATGCTGTTTGCGCTCCTGGCGAGTTTCCTCTGGGTGTTCACGGCCTTCTACGCGACGGGCTACATGCGTGGACTGGACGAACACTCCCAGACGCGCTTTTTCGCGGCGTTCGCCGGGAGCCTCTCGGCCGCGGTCGGAATCGCCTTCGCCGAGAACCTGCTGACCATCTTCGTCTTCTACGAACTGCTGTCGGTCGCGACCTACCCGCTGGTCGCGCACAACGAGGACGAGGAGGCGCGCATCGCCGGCCGGAAGTATCTCGCATACACCTTCTTCGGCGGCGGCGTCCTCGTGCTCGGCGGAACGGTGCTCGTCTTCGCGCTTGCGGGGACGACTACGTTCGGCGAGACCGCAGCAGGGCTGGCGACGGCCGATCCGACGCTTGCCCGAGCAGCGTTTGCAATGCTGGCGGCCGGGTTCGGCGTCAAGGCCGCGCTGATGCCCGCTCACTCGTGGCTACCGGATGCGATGGTCGCTCCGACGCCCGTCTCCGGACTCCTCCACGCTGTCGCGGTCGTCAAAAGCGGCGTCTTCGGAATCGCCCGCGTCGTGCTGGACGTGTTCGGTCCGGAACTGGTCACGGACCTCGGCGTCGGCGTCCTGCTGGCGGCGCTGGCCGCGTTCACGCTCACTGTCGCGAGCATCATTGCGCTCCGGCAGGACCGACTCAAGGCCAGGCTGGCCTACTCGACGATCAGCCAGTTATCCTACATCATTCTGGGGTTGGGTGTGCTCGGGCCAACGGCGATCAAGGGGGCCCTCTTGCATATCCCCGCACACGCGTTCATGAAACTCACTCTGTTCTTTTGCGCGGGGATCATCCACGTCGAGACCCACACCGACTACATCAGCGAGATGGACGGCATCGGGAAACGGATGCCGCTGACGATGACCGCATTCGCTGTCGCCGCCGCGGGGATGGCAGGGATTCCGCTGATTGCCGGCTTCGTCAGCAAGTGGTTCCTCCTGATCGGCTCGGTCGAGACTGGACAGGCCGTCTTCGCCCTCGTCTTGCTGGTCTCTGGGGTTCTCAACATCGCGTACTTCTGGCCGATCGTCTATGGCGCGTTCTTCGAGTCCGCGGATACGGCCGACGAGAAACCGCTCGTTAGGGGGCCATTTGGGGGACATACTCCCGTCCCCGACGGTGGTACCCGGTCCGGAGAATCACCCGTTGACCGCTCCGAGGAGACGAACTACGCGGTCGACCGCAATCCGAGCGATCACCACTCTGAAGAGGCTCACGAGGAGCACGACGCTCACCACGGCGGTCCCGGACCGGACGGCTGGCAATGGGCCGGCTGGACCGGTGCCGAGGGCTCCTGGCTGATGCTCGGACCGATCCTGGCGATTGCTGCGGGCTCGGTTGTCCTCGGCATCGTTCCCTACGAGGCGGTGTTCCTCGAACTGATCGAGCAGATCGTTGCGGGGGTGAGCGCCTGATGGTGCTCGATCTACTCCACCCGGCGCTGATCGTCCTACTCGCGGCTGCGCTTGCGGCGGTCCTGCCGCGGCGACCCGCCCACGCGATCGGTGTCGTGGCGACGGCCACTGCGGCCCTGCTCGCCTGGGTCGCTCCCGCCGGGATGCACTGGCAGGTGACGCTATTCGGGACGTTCGACGCTATCCTGTACAACGTCGACGTGTTCTCGCGGCTGATGGGACTGATCTTCGGCTTCATCGGCGCGATAGGGGTCACGTACTCCTACGCAAGCGATGCGGACAGCAAACAGACCGCTTTCGCGCTCTTCTACGTCGGGACCAGCATTGGGACCGTTTTCGCGGGCGACTGGCTCACTCTGATCCTGTTCTGGGAGCTGATGGCCGTCGCCAGCACACTGCTCGTGTGGTACTACGGCGGCGCTGCGGTCCGGGCTGGCTTCCGATACGCGCTCTTTCACGGGATCGGCGGAAGCCTCCTGCTGGCCGCTGTCGTCTGGCACTACGCGGAAGTCGGTGCCGTGGCCTTCGGGGCCAGTTCGGGCATGACCGCCGGGATTCCGTCCGTCCTCGCGGCGGTCGGGATCGGCGTCAACGTCGGCTTCGTCGGGCTTCACGCCTGGCTGCCGGATACGTACCCGCGCCCGCACATCGCTGCGAGCGTCTTCCTCTGTGTCTACACGACCAAGACCGGCGTCTACGGGATGTTCCGAGCGTTCCCGGAGGGCCATCTCTGGATCGCATACATGGGTGGCGCAATGGCCGTCTTCGGTGCGTTTGCGGCCTTGCTCCAGTCGGACATGCGACGGCTACTCTCGTATCACATCCAGTCGCAGGTCGGCTACATGATCGCTGGCGTCGGCCTCGGCGGTGCGGCGATCGGCTACGGCGGCGCGGACGCGTACTACGCGGAACTCGCGACGGCCGGTGCGTTCGGTCACGTGTTCAACCACATCCTCTACAAGGGGCTCCTGTTCATGACGGTCGGCGTCGTCATCTACCGGACCGGCGAGGAGAGCCTCAAGAAGATCGGCGGACTCGGTACCCGGATGCCGATTACGGCCATCGCCTTTGGGATCGCGGCCCTTTCGATCGCCGGGTTCCCAGGGTTCAACGGGTTCGTCTCGAAGGGGATGATTATCGCCGCAGCCGAGAAAAAGCACCTCGAAGCGCTCTGGTACCTGCTCCTGCTCGGGGGCGTCGGGACCTTCCTCTCGTTCATCAAACTCGGGTACCATGCCTTCCTGCACGGCGACTATGCCGGCGAAGTGCGTGACGCCAACCGCGGCCAGAGCGTCGCGATGCTCTCCGTTGCCGGCCTCTGTGTGCTCTTTGGCCTTCAGCCGGAACTCCTCTTCCAGATTCTGCCGTTCCAGGGCCAGTACGAGTACACCACGTTCACCATCCCCCACGTCGCGGAAGGGGTGGGGCTGGCGGCGGCCGGGCTGGTCGGCTTCGCGATCCTGAAAGGACCGCTCCACCGCGTGGGTCGCGTGCCGGACATCGACGCTGTCTACAACCGCGGCTTCTTCTACGGCGGCCGCCTGCTGGTCGTCGCTATCACCGAACTCTATGCCGCTATCGACCGGGTCGCGGTTCGACTCGTGCGTGCCTGTTACTGGATCGGTGCGAACCCGACGCTCGCCGTGCTCCGTGCAAGCGAGCGCCTTCCCGAGTCGATGCGACCGACGTTCGGCCAGGACTATCGGTCGGCCGACGGGGGCGCGCCGTCGCGGCTGTATCTCCGGGCGGGCATTGGCACCTCCGTCCTGATACTGGTCGCAGTACTGACGCTCCTCATGTTCCTCGTACTGTAAGCTCCCGACCGTAGCCGTTAACGTTCTCCCGTCCGTTTTCTCGGTAGATGTCACGCGCCGACCCGCCGGTCGAGGAGACGTGGGAACCACCGAGAAGAGCGACGTTACTACTGGTTATCGGTATCATCGTCATCGGTTCACTGCTCGGCTTCGCGGCGTTTTACCTCGTCGGGAACGCCGAGGAGGCTCCCGATACGAAATTCGAAATCGAGCAGTACGGCGAGGACGGCCAGTACGTCCGGATCGGGAACCTCTCCGGCGAACCGATAGAGGATCCTGGAACCATCGTCGTCTTCGTCGACGGCGAGCGAGTGGAGAACAACACTGGTCACGACTGGGCCAATAGCGAGGGCGGCCTCGACGAGGATAGCGCCCTGTACGTCGCGCGCAACGCTGACGGAGATACCGTTATCGCCGATCAGCCGGATCACGAGTCCTTCGACCGCGGTGTCGTCGCGGGGAACGGAATCGAGGTGCTCTGGGCGAGCACCTCCTCGGACAGTACGGCCGCGCTTGCCACGCACGAAGTGGAGTTCGTCGACGAATGACGACTCGGTACCGGCGTGTCGAACGCTACCACGTGTATCAAACGATTTAAACGGCGTTCGACCATAGTCAAAGTGTGAGTGAAGAATCTGGGCGTCGAGACCTTCGAATGCCCGACGATACCGAAGTATTTGCAGTCGTCACCGAGCATCTCGGTGGCAACCACGTACGCCTCCGCTGCGCGGACGGCGAAGAGCGACTGGGCCGGATCCCAGGACGCATGAAATACCGAACGTGGATCAACGAGGACGATGTCGTACTGGCCGAGCCGTGGGACTGGCAGGACGAGAAAGCCAACATCGAGTGGCGTTACGACGACCAGGCCGCGGACCAGCTCCGCGCCGAAGGCCACATCTAGTGACGCCGGTCACGTCTAACTGACACCTTTCTGGCATCCTCCGCAGATAGCGTCTGCTACGGCTCTCGTCTCTATTTCCGAACGGACTCACTTCTACTTCAGAACGTATTTCAACAGTTTCGCGAGCGGCGCGAACGAGATTCGGAATAGGCCGAAAAAAGCGTTCAGCAACCGGGCGAGGGCTGTTGCTCGGGGCTGCTTGAGCGGTCGAACGACGGGCGTCGTTCGACGACGGCGCCACAGTCCGGGCAGCTGCGAATTTCAGCATCGTTGTTCCGGTAGCTCTCCCAGTCGCCGTCGACGGAACTGGTATGGCTACAGATTGGACAGATCAGACTGCTCTTTGATCGGTCATCGGGCGGTTCACGTAGTTTTTCCTTGGAGGCGTTCATCAATGGAACGTAGGGGCTCAACGTGTGTAAACCCCGCGACAGCGTCGAAACGACCGTGAAAGACTCCGAGACAGTTCCGTCATCTTTACCTATCGGCTGCAGTAGACCCAACATGGACCAGTTGAAGCGGTCGCTTCTCGAAGCGCCGATCATCGAAAAGAACGGCTACCATTACTTCGTCCATCCGATCAGCGACGGCGTCCCGATGCTGGAGCCCGAGCTGCTTCGCGAAATCGTCATCCGGATCATCCGGAAAGCGGATCTCGAAGACGTCGATAAGATCGTCACGCCCGCGGCGATGGGGATCCACATCTCGACGGCAGTCTCGCTGATGACCGATATCCCGCTGGTCGTCATCCGGAAACGCCAGTACGGCCTCGATGGCGAGGTCGCGCTCTTTCAGGAGACCGGCTACTCCGAATCGGAGATGTACATCAACGACGTCTACGAAGGTGACCGCGTGCTCGTGCTCGACGACGTCCTCTCGACCGGTGGAACGCTCAAAGCGATCCTCGGATCGCTCGAAGACATCGGCGCGGATGTCGTCGACCTCGTTGCCGTTATCAAGAAAGTCGGCGGCGAGAACGCGCTTGAAGACACTGAGTACGCTGCAAAGACCCTAATTAACGTCGATGTCGTCGACCGAGAGGTCGTCGTGGTCGACGAGAACGGCGACGATTAGGATCGGTTTACAGACCGCATAACCCTACCACTTCGGGGTCGTTCGGAAACCGAAGTGCCTCGTGATACTTAGACGCGCGCTGTCCCGATTCACCTGTATCGAGGTAATTCGTACTGTAATATAACTGCCATTCACTTAGCCACACGTGATAACTGCCAGTTTTTTCTTCATGACACGTAATTCATAATGGAACAAAGATAGCTCGATTATCCCCGTTATTCGTCGGTAACTTTTTAGTTCCGTCCGATGAATGAGGAGGTATGCCCGACAACTCTGAACGGCAAGAGGTTGACAGTTCACGGCGACGGATGCTCGGTCTCCTTGGTGGGACCGCTTCAGTCGGACTTGCCGGCTGTTCAGCCATTCTTGGTGGCGACGATGAGAACGGCGGCGAGAACGGGGACGAGAACGGCGGCGAGAACGGGGACGAGAACGGGGACGAGAACGGCGACGAGAACGGAGAGGAATCCGGGACCCACGCCGACAAGGCGCAGGCGGCCTGGGAGCGCATCCAGAGCAACCCAGAACCGGACGCTCAAGACCTGCGTAACGAGGCTTACGTAGAGATCGAGGAAGCGGTCAGGGACTCCGTGATCGTGCTGAACTTCCTGCATGACTTCTCCGAGCGCTTCTGGTACGACTACGTCACTGTACCCAAGATCGGCGCGCTCGGCCAGTCCCACCAACAACTCCACACGGTCGAACTGGAGGGTGACGATACGCTGAACCGGGTGAACAGCACCCACAGCCATATCGACCCGGTCGAATCCGATGACGAAGCGTCCTCGACCGTCATTACTCAGGTGTACGAGCGCCTGGTCGAGTACCCCAACGGCGTTCCCGAGATCTCGAACCAGCTACTCGACAGTTTCGAGCTGTCCGATGACGGCCTGACCTATACCTTCAACATCAAGGAGGGTGTTCAGTACCACACCGGTGGCGAAGTAACGGCGGCCGACTTCAAATACTCCTGGCGCCGCGTCATCGAATCGCAGAACAGCGTTCGAGCGAACTTCATGCTCGACAGCCCGGACGGCGTCGGAATCGTCCACGAAACGGACGACGAGGGCAACGTTGTCCCTGACTCGGCCGCGCTAGAAGTGATCGATGACTACACCCTCGAGATGGAGGTCGAGACACCGAACCCCGCGGTCATGGACGTGCTGACGTACACCGCATTCTCGGTCATCCCGGAAGGTGCCGTCGGCGACATCGAAGGGTACGACGGCGAATACGACCACGAGAACTTCCGGACGTCGGTTTCGGCCGGAACCGGCCCCTACGAGCTCGAGGAGTTCACCCTCGACGAGGAACTGATACTGACGCGGTTTGACGACTACCACCGCGACACGGCGAACGTGGAGACGGTCACCTTCACAATCGTCGAGGAAGCCGAGGCGATCCATACCCTCGCGATGGAGCAGAACCTGGACATCTTCGGCATCCCGACCCAGTACTACGCCCCGGAGAATATCGACTCAGAGACCGACGATCGCGGTCGCGAGGAGGGAACCTACGGGCCGCTCGAGAACGGCGAGACGGTGAACTACCTGGGCCTCCCCGAACTGGTCACTCGCTACTTCGGATTCAACGCAAGGAACGTCCCGCAGCCTGTCCGAAAGGCGCTCGCGTACGTGACCGATCAGGACGAACTGGTCAACGATGTCTTCGCGGGTCGTGGCGTCCCAGCATACAGCTTCACGCCGCCGGGAATCTGGCCCACAGGGCAGGACGGCTACGAGGAGTTCGCCGAAGAGTACCCGTACAGCGCCAACGAGACGGATCTCGAGGGTGCCCGGCAGGTGCTCGAAGAGGCGGGCTACACCGAGGACGATCCGTACAACCTGACCTGTACGACCTACCAGAGCCCGACCTACCAGCAGGCCGCCGGCCTGCTGCGGGACAAGCTTTCCGGTAACGGTGTCGAGATCGAACTCGAAGAGGCCCAGTTCGGGACACTCCTCCAGCGTGGCTACGATGGAGACCTCGAGATGTACTCCCTTGGCTGGGGCTGGAGCTGGGAAAGCGTCGCTTACGGTCACTTCGGCTTCGAGCCGAAGAACACGGATACGTCGGGCATGCCCGAGGAGAACAACGGGTACTACCTCGACTGGCAGGCCGAACTGTCGGAGAACAGCGAGTAGCCCGCCCGGACCGCTCCGAACTATTAACTTTATCCTCCCGATTCAAAAAGCTAATATGCACACGACGAGGGAATCTGACGTATGCATGAAAACCGCGCCTGAAAGGTCCGTTCGCCGCGTGTCACGATATAGCCGATATCCGGGTGCTAAGTCATGAGCCGATGGGGTTATTTCGTACGGCGGGCCCTGCTGTCGGTCCCGGTCCTGTTTTCGGTGATGACGTTCCTCTTTCTGATGCTCCGTCTGGGGCCGCTCAGTCCGGTCGCCGCGCGCCTCGGGGAACAGGCCAGCGGCGCCGACATTACTCGGTTACGGGAGCAACTCGGGCTCAACGATCCGCTCTGGCAGCAGTATCTGGACTTCATAACCGATCTTCTCACGTTCTCCGGCGAATCCTGGGTTGTCCAGGCGAACCGACCAATCACGGATATCATTGCACAGCTCGCACCGGCTACGATCTGGCTCGGTTTCTGGGCCATCCTGCTCCCGCTGTTCATTGGTATCCCGTTAGGGTTCTACGCCGGACTGCACCCGAACTCGAAAAGCGACTACGTCGCTTCTGTGAGCGGCATTCTCTGGCTGTCGATGCCGAACTTCTGGCTGGCAGTCATGGCACTCGCCTTCCTCAGACAGACCCAGGGCGGCGGACTGCTGGGTTTCGACTGGTACACGATCGGTCCGGATATTCGGAGCATCACTGGGACGCCTGATCTCGACTTCCTGGCATACGGTGACGTACTCGGAGTCACCGTCCCGACTGCTATCGACTGGATGGCGTTTCTGACTGATTTCAAGTTGATATTACCGGCATCGATTATCCTTGGATCCGCGTCGATGGCGACCGAGATGCGTATCGGCCGGACGGCGGTGCTCGAGACGGTCAACTCGAACTACGTCGAGATGGCCAAGGCCAAAGGGCTGAAAACCCGCTCGGTCGTCTGGAAGCACATCTTCCGGAACGCGCTCATCCCCCTGGTACCCGTCATCACGAACGAGGCGTTCATCCTTATCGGTGGGTCGGTCATTATCGAGTTCATCTTCAACATCAACGGTCTCGGCAATCTCTACTTCCGAGCGCTCACGCAGGGTGATCTACCGCTTGCTGGCGCGCTCGTGTTCATGTTCACACTACTAATTATCTTCCTGAATATCCTGCAGGACTTCCTGTATACGATTATCGACCCACGGGTGGGATACGACAGATGAGCGAAATCATATCCAACGAGACGACATCCGAATCGACGAGTACTGTTCCGGAGGTAGAGTCGTTACGAGAGCGCATCGAGCGGAACCCGCGTCCGGCACTTCTCTGGACGGCCGGCGCCCTCGTTCTAATCGCGCTGGAGTTCGGCCGGATAGTCGACGGCGTCCTCGCGTTGGGCGGGGCCGTCCGACTCGTACTGGGGGGAATAGGCGCGGTCCCTGGGTGGGTCGGAGACAACGTGGCTAATTCGCTTGGGACAATCGCTGGCGCGGTCTTCGCAGACTTCATATCTATCGTCATCCTGTTCGGCATGGCAGTTGTCCTCCAGAGTTTCTTACCATGGAGCATTGAGGACTTCACAGACCTCGATAGAGGGCCCAAGTTCAAGACATGGGTCGAACGGGGTGCGTTAGCCGCGATTCTGATCCTCGTCGCGTTCCTGATGGCGTTCACGCCGGTCGGAGCCATCGCCAGGGAGGAGGTAAGCCTCTGGGCCAGCATTCTCGATTCGCTGTCGTCGGTCCCAACGCTGACCAGCCGCGAGTTAATCCCCAACGTCGGCTACAGAACGCCCAGCGGTGGCTGGGAGGGTACGTTCCTCGGACTCTCCCCCAAGTGGGCGTGGGCGATCCGGTTTATGCTCGTGTGGGCTTACGTGCTTGCGTGTCTCGTCTGGTTCTGGAAGGGATACATTGTCTACCGCGATCACTATCGCGAGGCCGACTGGACGCCGCGAGACGACACGATCCGCAGGTTCCGGAACCACACCTGGGGTATCTTCGGACTTATCGTCGTCATCGGGTTTGTGACGCTCGCGCTGTTCGCGCCCGCGATCAGTCCCGTTCCGGTCGAGCACAACGTTTACGAGCCGTACAACCACGAATTCTCGTATCTCAACGACGACGGCGAGGTCGACGAAGTCCTTCACGGGACTGCCAACCTCAACAGTCGCTCTAACGGCCAGAACACCGTCGGGATCTGGGAATACGACGATTACGATCGGTTTGCGCCACTGGGAACGACACCGGATGGGCAAGATATGCTAACACATCTAGCCGTCGGTGCCAGAACCTCGCTGATAATCGCGCTCACAGCGGTGGGCCTTGGCGCGCTCATCGCAGTCGGTCTGTCGCTGATGACGGCCTACTATAAGGGGTTACTCGATATCGTGGTCGTGGTCACGAGTGATACCATCATCTCGATACCGGTGCTTATTCTCGTGATGATGATACTCGTGGTCTTCCAGGACCACCCCTTACAAGAGCCGATGAATGGGGGACTGTTACTATCGCTTATCCTCGCACTCGCGTACTGGCCGGGGATGTGGCGGTCTATACGAGGACCGTCCCTACAGGTCGCGGAAGAAGAGTGGGTCGACGCGGCCAAGAGTTATGGTCAGACACCAAACAACATCATGCGAAAACACATGGCACCATACATCGCTAGCTACATCATCATCTACTCGTCCCTGTTGATCGGTGGTATCATCATCACAGTCTCGGCGCTGTCGTTCCTCGGCCTGGGTATCCAGGCTCCCACGCCCGAATGGGGCCGACTCATCAGTGACGGGCGTCCGTTCATCCCGACATCGTCGTGGCACGTCTCGACGGTCGCCGGGATCATGATCGCTATGGTCGTGCTGTCGTTCAACGCACTGGGCGACGCGCTCAGAGATGCCATCGATCCGGAAGCAGACGTCGGTGATAGCCCAGGCGCAGGAGGTGGCGGATAATGGCGATCGAATCGACCGTCGAATCTGCGGCCGAACGAGGTGAGCCGATCGTCGAGGTGCGGAACCTCCAGACCGCCTTCTTCACCGAGCGAGAGACGATTCGGGCGGTCGATGGTATCTCGTTTGATATCGTCCCCGGTGAGACGGTCGGTATCGTCGGCGAGAGCGGTTCCGGGAAGAGCGTCACCGCCCGGTCGCTGATGGGACTTATCGACTCGCCCGGCCGTGTGCTTGACGGAAGCAGTATGCGCTTCCATCACCTCGAAACGGTCCGCGACTTCGCCAAGCAGTTCCCCGGCCGTACCGTCGATCTAGCTCCGCTCAGAGAGGAGCACGATCCTGCAGAGCTGTTCGACGCCGTTGACGCGACACCCGGCACATTCGGTTACGACAGTAGGGAACCAGCCACGATCGCCGACTTCCTCGCGGCGGGCTACGGGGATGAAATCGGACTCGTCGACGAGAACGACTGCGTGTTCGTCACTGAGGGCAGTTCCGATACCCCCGAAAATATCGTCGACGGGTTCGTCGAGATTGCGCGACTCAGCGGTGAGCCACAGCGACTCATGCGTGGCGGACGGATCGCAATGGTGTTCCAGGATCCGATGACGAGCCTCAATCCCGTTTACACAGTCGGCAACCAGATCAAGGAGGCGCTCAAACTGCATCAGGGGTTGAAAGGCGAGGCAGCGACCCGGGAGGCAGCAGACCTGCTCGAAGCAGTCGGCATTCCGGACGCTCGCCGGCGCGTGACCGAGTATCCCCACCAGTTCTCCGGTGGGATGCGCCAGCGGGCAGTTATCGCACTGGCGTTAGCCTGCGACCCCGAGGTGCTGATCTGTGACGAACCGACGACGGCGCTAGACGTGACCATCCAGGCGCAGATCCTGGACCTGCTGGCGGATCTGGAGCGGGAGCGGGACCTCGCAATAATGTTTATTACACACGATATGGGCGTTATCGCGGACGTTTCTGACCAAGTGAACGTAATGTACGCGGGCGAAGTCGTCGAAACGGCTGGCGTCGAGGAACTGTTCGGATCCCCCCGGCATCCGTATACGCGCGGCTTGCTCCGGTCGATCCCCGGACGCCAATCCGGCGAGCAGCTTGAAACGATGGAAGGCAACGTCCCGACACCAAACGAACCCGCGACCTACTGCCGGTTCGCCCCGCGGTGTCCCAAGGCCTTTGATGAGTGCGAGGCGGTCCATCCGGTTTCGGTACCGGTCGACGAGAACGCCGAAGACCACACCGCTGCATGCCTTCTCTATCCCGAAGACGAGTCAAGAGCGGACGCGGTGGAGTATCATAAAGCGAGAGCGATCGACCGAACCGGAGGTGACGCGCAATGAGCCAGGATGCGGTCTCCACGGACACTGAACCGCACTACGGTGAACGGGGGGACCCGATGGTCGAAGTCCGGAACCTGAAGACCTACTACGATCAGGGAGGACTGTTCGGCGGAACGCCAGTAAAGGCGGTCGACGGCGTCTCGTTCGACATTCAGCAGGGAGAGACGCTCGGACTGGTCGGCGAATCCGGCTGCGGAAAGACGACGCTGGGTCGAACGCTCATCCAGTTGGAAGATGCAACTGATGGGGAGGTCAAATTCGATGGCGTCGATATCACGGATCTCTCTGGAGACGACCTCTACGAGTGGCGACGAAACGCACAGATCGTCTTCCAGGATCCCGACTCGAGTCTCAACGACCGGATGACCGTCGGCGAGATCGTTCGGGAACCGCTGGATGCACAGGACTGGAAAACCCCTCGTGAGCGCCGCCAGCGGGTTCGCGAACTACTCGATACTGTCGAGTTGCAGCGCGAGCACTACTACCGCTATCCACACCAGTTCTCCGGCGGCCAGCGCCAGCGAATCGGTATCGCCCGGACGCTCGCGCTCGAACCGGACTTCATCGTCCTCGACGAACCGGTGTCGGCGCTCGACGTCTCCGTGCAGGCCGAAATAATCAACCTTCTGGAAGAGCTCCAGGAGGAGTTCGGGCTGACGTATCTCTTCATCGCCCACGACCTATCGGTCGTCCGCCACATCTGCGACCGGGTCGCGGTGATGTATCTCGGCAACATTATGGAGATCGGGCCGACGGAGGAACTGTTCACCGATCCGTCGAACCCCTACACACACGCGCTGCTATCGGCGATCCCGGAACCCGACCCGACGATCGACCGGGAACGGATCCTCCTGCATGGAACGCCACCGAACCCTCGGTATCCACCTTCGGGGTGTCCGTTCAGCACGCGCTGTCCGGCCCGGATCCGTCCCGAAGAGTACCGCCATCTCGATGACGAAATCTGGGTGGCGCTGAACACCCTCCGGGAGATCCTCCGGGAGCGAGAGCGGGCCGACCGGTCGATCCGGGAACGGATCCGCGAACGCTTCGGCGGGGATACCCGGTTTGCGACCATCGAGAGTACCTACGAGGAACTGTTCAGTGATCTGGAACTGCCGGCGGACGTGCAGTCGATTCTTGACCGCATTGCAGACCACGCCATGAACAACGAGGAGTCCGATGCACTCGCCGTGTTCTCCGATGAATTTGGCAGCATCTGCGAGGGCGAATCACCGGAGTATCATTCGACGTCCCCCAACGGTCACGAGAGCTACTGTCACCGTCACAGTGAAGACTACCGCTCTCCGAAGGACGTGCTCGGGACTCGTTTCGACTGATGATGGAGGAGAGCGAACCGCTCCGGAGCCGTATAGACTGTACAGTTCGGATCTGGGCGGATACGCTCACCTACTCTGTGGTAGTTGCGGCGCTTATTGTTCTCGGTGCAGTCGTTCTCTCGGTCGTGACCGGTGGGGGCCTCGCCCGGGCTAACATACTGGTGTTCACCGCGGGATGGATCCAACTCTCGTACGCGACGGTCGTGTTGTGGCCCACCTCACCTGATGATCTGGAGAGTACGACGGACCAACCCACTGTCAAGGCGGACGATATGTCGACGAAGGTGCAATCGATCGCCCGTTCGTTGCCACCGCTTCGATGGTTGACTCTTCCGCGCCCGGAGGATAGAATGTCCCCGCAGGCACAACTGTTCGTTGCTGCTGTCTTTGTGCTTATAGTCTCTTTCCTCGCAGAGGCGGTTCTGGGCGTTGGTTGACCGAGCAAGTCGGAAAAGAGTTAACAGGCTCCTGGAAGCAACGTACTGTATGTCCGAAGATATGGATAAGCCTGACCATCGTAGTGCCCGACGTAAAGACCCGGAGGGGGTCAAATTGGAAGCGTGGAAAGGAACGCTAAACGACATGGAAGCGATCGCTGAGGAACGACGAGAGGACGGATGGGATGTTATCACACTCACTGCAGCACACACTGATACTGTGAGTAAGGACATGGGTGATCACGACGATTTCGGATTGTTTCACGTCGTGCCCGATAACCAAGCAGAAGAGTTCGTGGAGTGGTTTGACCCCGACGATTTTACCGAATATTTGGCCTACGGGACCGACGTCGAGGGGTTCATGTACATCGTCACCGAGTTCATCGATCCGGAGAGCGACCGATCGATCCTGGTCGCTAGCAGATACGATGCGGTTCTGGCGGACGGACTCGCAGAGTCCGCAGCGGAGGAAGGCGTGCTCTACTCACACATCAAGACTATCGATGGCACGACTCTGGGAAAGTTCCCCCACGAGGAGTACGCACCGCTCCTCAAGCGCCCCAGCTAAGCACTACTTTTGTACGATTGTTACGGCAACAGATCGCTCACGTAGGCCTGATATGCGGCTCCGAACACCAGGGCAACGGAGACCAGCCCCAGCGCAAGGACGAGTGCGATGTTGGCCACGGGCTGGAGATCGATCACTGCGGAGCCAAGGCCGATCACTGTGAGTACAACCGCAGTGACGCCCATGTAGATGCCCAACTGCCCGAGAGCGTCTAGAAGCCACGGCGGGTCGGGTTCGTCGACGGAGACCTCTCCAAGCGGCCCCTCGTCGGAGTCCGGCGGTCGCTCCTCGGTCCAGCCCGGTGGCCGTCCGGGTATCGGATCGTTGACCTCCGGGTCCTCCGAGCCGTCTCGGTTTTCGCGCTGTTCGTCTATCGAATCAGTGTTCTGATGGTCTCCGTCGTGATCCATATGAAAAATGTTGCTGGCGTCCGGGGCGCTACTGCCCGTCGTTCAGTAGCGGTTCTTCGTTGGCTGATTGGTTCGAGTCGTTGAGATGGCACGCCGCCGTCTGTCCGTTCCCACAGCTTTTCAGCTCCGGTCGATCGGTCTCACAGACGGTTGTGAACTTCGCTGCGAGTAACTCGATGGCCTCGCCATACTCGTCGGCGATTACAGCTTCGATAGCCTTTCTGAGCGTCGATTCAGCACCGGGATCGCCCAGTTGCTCCGGCAGATCGTACTCCGAGCGAAGCCACCGTTCGAGGTCGGCATCGTCGACGTCCTCGGGGGTCGGTTCCTCGATAGTATCGTAGCTGTGATCGGATTCCAGTACGCCGACCTCTACGATGCTCTCCAGATCTATGGCGTGGGCCTCTACCTGCTTTCGGAACTGGAGCAGGTTCCGCCAGACGTCCTGTTCCAGATCGACCCCGTCCGGGAGAATGACCTCCGGGCAGCGGGTGTGGAACCGACAGCCGCTCGGCGGGGCGGACGGGTCCGGGACATCACCTTTGAGTTCGACGCCGAAGCCACGATCCGTCGGATCCGGTCGCGGAATTGCGGACAGCAATGCCCGCGTATAGGGGTGTTTCGGGTTCTCGAACAGCTCTTCAGTCGGCCCGACCTCGACGAACTCGCCGAGATACATTACGGCGACGCGGTCACACACCTGTCGAACGACGCCCAGGTCGTGGCTGATGATCAGCACCGACAGCCCGAGATCCTTCTGGAACTCTTCGATCAGCCGCAGGATCTCCGACTGGACCGAGACGTCGAGCGCCGACACTGGCTCGTCGGCCACTAGCAGTTTCGGGTTGACCGACAGTGCACGCGCCAGGCCGATCCGCTGTTTTTGTCCGCCGGAGAACTCGTGGGGATACCGCTTCATATCGTCGGCCGACAGTCCGACCCGCTCCAGGAGGTCGCCAACGATCGCTCGTCGACGTTTCTTGTCCGTCATGCCCTGGACGATCAGCGGTTCGGCGACGGCGTCCCCGATGTTCATTCGTGGATCGAAACTGGAGTCGGGGTCCTGGAAGATCAGTTGGACGTTCCTCCGGAACTCTCGAAGTTGCTCGGCGTCGTACTCCAAAATGTCCTCGCCGTCGAACAGCACCTGTCCGTCGGTCGGATCCTCCAGTCGGGTCATCGACGTCGCCGCGGTGGATTTCCCACAACCGGATTCACCCACGATGCCGAACGTCTCGCCGCGTTTGAGCTCGAAGCTGATCCCGTCGACAGCCTTCGCTCGCCCGATCTCGGTGTTCAACAGCCCCTTCGTGATCGGGTAGTGTTTCTTCAGTCCGTCCACCTGCAGGAGGGGTTGGGAGCGCTCGCTCATCGGCTATCCGCACCTCCGTCGGTCGTCAGATCGGTATCGCCGACCTCCGAATCCAGGACGGTGCCCGGATCCATTCCCGGACCGAAATGGACACACGACGTCGTGTGCTGTGGATCGTTCCGGACCTGATACATCGGCGGCTGGTCGCCGGCCCGACAGTTCTCTACGGCGTGCTGACATCGGTCGGCGAACCGACAGCCCTTGGGCAGCGATTTGGGATCCGGCAGATCGCCGGGAATACCGCCGATCGTCCCCCGCCCCGGGAGACAGTCGAGCAAGGCGCGGGTGTACGGATGGGCCGGTTCCTCGAAGATCGTCTCGACCGGTCCCTGCTCCATGATCTTGCCCGAGTACATCACTGCCACACGGTCGGCTATCTGGGCGACGACGCCCAGGTCGTGCGTGATGAACAGCATCCCCATGTTCCGTTCGGACTGGAGTCGATTCAGCAGTTGCAGTATCTGGGCCTGAATCGTTACGTCCAGGGCCGTCGTCGGTTCGTCGGCGATCAACAGATCGGGTTCACAGGCCAGTGCGATTGCGATGAGGACTCGCTGTTTCATCCCACCGGAGAACTCGTGTGGGTAATCGTCGAGCCGCGAACTCGCTTCGGGAATACCGACCTGTGTGAGAAGCTTGACTGCGCGCTCTCGTACTTCCTCCTTTGTGAGATCCGAATGGAGATTGATCGCCTCTTTGATCTGCCAGCCGATCGTGTACACCGGGTTGAGCGCGCCCTGTGGGTTCTGGAAGATATGACTCACCTCGCCGCCCCGAACCTGGCGGAGTTCGGCGTCGGACATCTCGGTCACTTCCTTGCCGTTGATCCGTATCGATCCGTCCGGAACGAACGCCGGAGGTGATTTGTAGAGCTGTGTGATTGCCTCGCTGGTAACCGTCTTGCCGGAGCCGCTCTCGCCGACGATTGCGACGGTCTCGCCGGCTTCGACTGTCAACGAGACGCCGTCGACGGCTTTGACCGTTCCGCTGTCCGTCCTGAAGTAGGTATGCAGGTCCGATAGTTCCAACAGCGGCTGGCTCCCGCTCGATACGGCATCGACGTCAGTCTCGTTGTCCGTAATAGAACTCATTCTCCGCTCCCTCCGTGTCGTGGATCGAGGGCGTCTCGCAATGCGTCGCCGAGGAAATTGAATGCCAGGATGGTGAAGAACAGGAACACCCCTGGGATGGTCGCGATCCACCATGCGGTTCGAAGCTGGTCGCGGCCGCCGGAGATAATCCGGCCCCACGACGCTACCGTGAGGTCTCCAAGCCCCAGGAAGGCGATGGCCGCCTCGGCGAGAATGATCGACGGTATCGTAAGCGATGCTGCGGTGATAAGGCTGTTCGAGATGTTCGGCAGGAGATGTCGCCTGACCGTCCAGAACGACGATGCACCTGCGTTCTTCGCCGCCTGTATGTAGGGTTCTTCCCGGCGTTGTAACGCCTCCGCCCGCATGATGCGGGCCGATGATCCCCAGCCGAACAGGCCGAAGATGAGGATGAGAACGAACAGGCTCCCACCGACCGTGTACGCCAGCAACAGGAACAGGAAGAAGGTCGGGAAAGTGATCTGAATGTCGACGTAGCGCATCAGCACTTCGTCGACGAGACCGCCGTAATAGGCGGCTGTCAGCCCGACCGCCGCGGCCAGCGTGATGCTCAGCAGCGTCGCGATGAGCCCCACCTGCATGCTCACCTCCATCCCGTAGATGCTGGCTCGCAGGATATCTTCGCCGGACGACGTCGTCCCGAGCGGATGCGCCCAGCTACCCTGACACATCGTTACCCCGTCGACGACGGTGGTGCCGCCCGGACAGTCGTTCCCGGTGACGTAATCCTCGACGGATCCCCAGACTGGTGGCTGGTTCTCTAGTCCGGGCGTCCGTTCGGGTGCCGGTAGTACCCGAGAGCCGATCACCCCGACGGCAAAGATCACCGTAAGGAACAGTCCACTGATGACCGCGGCCTTGTTCTTCCGGAACTCCTTCCAGTAGTACCGGGTCATCCGTCTGTTCTCGGCCAGCGGAACGAGTCCGTAGTATACGAACACGAGTAGCGTGATCGACCAGAGCCAGTCCACTGGCGAGATGATGCCGACTACCGGGAACTCGGCGGCGCCCGTCCCGGCGATGTGCTGGGAGTAGACGTCGTAGACGACGCCGATCAGCCAGGCGCTGACGATGCCGAACCAGACGTACTCCTTCTTTCGACGTGGCGTCTCGCCGCTATCGATGCTCGCCCAGTCGACCTGCTCGAAAGTGGGATCCTCCTGTGGAGTCCCACCGTCCGTCTCGGGTTGGTCTGTTTTCTCGCCCATTATCGATCACCGTAATCGATCCGTGGGTCCAGAATCGCGTACATGATGTCCTCGATGAGGTTCCCCATGATCGCGATGAACGTCGGTATCAGGATCGTAATCGCCACCAGGTCGGTATCCTGGCGGATGATCGCCTGTAGCGAGGCGAGACCGATGCCGGGGATACCGAAGACGATTTCGACCAGGTACGAACCAAAGAGGATCAATCCCAGGATCCGTCCGACCATGATCGTCATTAGTGGGATCGAGGCGGGACGGAGGATGTGTTTCGCGACGATGGTTCGGTTGCTCACTCCCTTCGATTTCGCCGTCTTGACGAACTCGGCGTCGACGTATTCGAGCGCCTCAGCGCGGGCGTACCGCATCACTGACGCTATCGCGCCAGTCATCACGACGAAGGTGGGCAGGATGAGCTGTTTGAGGTTCTGGGGACTGAGGACGCCAATATAGCGTTCGCCCTGGAAGTCTTCGCGGAGGAACGCGGGATGCTCGCTACCCGCCGTATCGAGCAGGACCCAGGCACCGTCGGCCGATTTCACGATAGCAGCGTTCCAGCCGATGTCGACCCAGCCAAGGAAGGTTCCGAAGATCACCAGCAGGACGATTCCGAACCAGAAGTTCGGGATGCTGATGCCGAAGAAAGCCAGGAACGTTGCCACGTAATCCTTGGTCGTGTACTGGTTGACAGCCGAGTACAGGCCGATGACCGTCCCGATCACCGTCGAGAGGACGATTGCGGGGAACCCGTACATGAGAGAGTACGGCACCGTCTGAACGATGACTTCCCTAACAGGCTGGCTGTACTCGTAGGACCACCCCCATTTTCCCTGGAAAATGTTCAGCATGAACTCGATGTACCGTTCGTGGAAGGGCTTCGCGAGTCCGAGTCGTTCCTTCTCGGCCTGGACGGCTGTTTCGACGTCAACGCCGTCGACTGCTGCCTGAAACTGCGCCTGCATGATCTGTTGGCTCGGGATCTGATCCATCAGCACGAACGTGATCGAGAGGATGATCACGGTTGCGAATCCTGCCCACAGAGTTCGACGAATAATATACCATTTCATAGGAGTCTTATGTCATAAAATATCAATGGGAGCGACGATTCGGCCGCTCTAGACCTCTTCGACGGTGAAGTTCTCGTTGTCTCTGAGAAGGTCGCGGGCCGTGACGATGTCGTCCTCGGTGATACCTGTACCGTAGGCGTCGACAGCGGATTCGTCGTACCATTCTGACCAGGTCGGCTGGTGGGTGACGGCTGGCTCCGTACGGCCACGCTGGATATCCTGCGTGATTGTGTCCTTGTCAATCACCCGGGCGATGGCCTCACGTCCGTCGCGTTCGCGACAGAGTATGCTGCCGTTCGCCCGCTGATTGAAGAACTGGAAGCTGATGTACGGATCCTGCTGGTCCTCCACGCGGATCTGGTCGACGGCCTCCTCGAACTCCTGGATGACAGCCGTTGGGAGCGCCATCCGGTCGGCTTCGCCGGCACGGAACCGCTCGACGCGGGTCGATTGCTCCGATTCGACGTCGAACTGGTAGTTCTCGAAGTACGGCGCGTCCCCCCAGGCGTCGTCCATCACTTGCACGTTGCTGTCCTGCGTGTGCTCGCGCATGTAGTACTCGTCGTTGCGGGTGACGGTGAAGTCTCCCGTCTGGCCGCCAGTACGGCTTTCGAAGGTGTAGGGGCCGAGGTTGCCGGTCCAGGTGAAGTTCTGCACCTCGTCAGACTGACGAAGCGCCTGTGCGTCGGGTGCGTACTCCTCTATCAGGGCTTTCGGGAGAACCGTTTCCGCCCAGATGACGGGGCGAAGCGGGAACAGGCCGTCCGCCTCGGCGAGTTCTAGCTGGAACTCCAGTTCGCCGGTCTGTTCGACGTTCTCGACCGCTGCATAGGAGCCGAGCGCCTCGCTCGGGGGCGTCTCCTCGTTCCAGAAGTCCGCTGCGTCGTCCGCGACACCGTGGACGGTCTCGGTCTGGAACACCCAGTCCTCCGCGGTCATCTGACCGTAGGAGTTGCCGTCGGCGTCCGTTCCGAACTGGAGGTTGTCACGAAGCGTACAGACCCACACCTGGTCGTCGCCACTGTTCTCGATGTCCATAAACAGCGGGACGACGTTGTCCTCGGTGTCGATCACGTATGAACTGTCGGTCAACAGGCCGGTTCGAAGCGCCGAGTTGTTGTCGTCCTGTTCGGGCAGGAAGGCTGACGAGAACTGGGTGCCGTCGAGCCAGACGAAGTCTCCGCCCACCGATTGCTCGTCCCGGTACCGGTTGATCGTCCCGAGCGAGTTTCCATAGAGGTTGAATTCGTCGGAGGTGTTGATCGCCTGATCGAAGCCCCAGAAATCGAGCCCTTGTGAGAGGAAGTTGGCTGGGAGCTCGTCAGTAAGCGTGCCCATGATCTCGTTGAGCCGTTCCTGTCTGGCTTCCTGGGACTCGGCGTTTCGGAACTCGTCGTAGAGTCCGGCCATGTCGACTTCTGGCTCGTAGCCATACGCGTTGACGGCGCTGTCCTTCGTCCAGAACGTTTCGGTGTTTCCGGGGGTTCGCGGGTAGGAGTTCGCAGCGATCCCGATGAGGATGTCCCAGTCATTGACGGTTCGCGTTCGTTCCGGCGGCCCCGCGTTCCGACCGACCGGACCGTACTCGAAGTCGTCGGGGTTCTCGTCAGGCAGGGGCTCCGAGAAGAAGTCCGTGCCGAGTAGCTCGGCCCGTCCGTCGAGCTGGAGATCCGCGCCGACCAGTTCGAGATTCCGCTGCATCTCACTGCCGATGTCCAGTGCCGTGTCGTCCCCCTCGTCGTAGAAGAGCGTCGGTGAGACACGGTCGCCCTCCGGGCCATACAGTTCGACATCCGGGAGTCCTTCCGAGGGATCACCGTTCCCGTTGCCGTTTTCGTTGCCGTTCTCGTTGCCGTTCTCGTTACCGTTTTCGTCGCCGCCGAAACAGCCTGCGAGGCCGGCTGCGATGCCCGCTCCACTAATCTGCATCAGTTTCCGTCTGCCAAGTCGTCCTCTGTTACCTTGTGGCATGTAATTGTAATACTATTGAATACACATATATTTATTCCTATTGAATCTGACACTAATTGTTAGTTTATAAGATATATTTGCTAGAAAACAATGCGTTTGATCGCCTATTTTGGATAATAATATGTATTTTCCAATTATATATCTAAGAGTGTCTTATTGTTCATTATGAATAATTTTTGTCGTTATCTGCCGCACTGCTACATGACCGTCCTTCACACGGCCCGGAAGTCGGGCCCCCACCGCGACCACCGCTCGGTTTCAGACCTGGTTTGTTGCTCGACGCCGACGGCTGGTCCGAACCACGTCCTCACTCGCCGACCCGCCTGGCGTCCCGCAAGGCCAGCGCCACTGCGCCGATGCCGACGAGTGTTACTAGCCCCGCGATCACGCCCCCGACGTATGGTACTCGTGCGACGAGCGCGACCAGGGGAAGCCCGAGCAATAGCCCAAGCCACCGGTTGCTGACGTTTATTACCGACAGCAGCCACATTCCCACGGCGAACCGGCCGTAGACGGTCGCGATCCAGAGATAGACGGCGAACAGCAAACCACCAACTAGCGAGAGCGGGAGTCCCAGGATGCTCAACGCGAGCAGACCGAGGAGGATCGGTATAGTGATGACCACAGCGAGGCCGACGCCCGCGCTCGTCAGTGACGACCCCCTGAACCGGTCGCTCACCGACTGGGCGAACCGAGGGCCAGCGGCGAGCAGGATCGCCCCCAACAGCAAATTCATGACGAGCAGGTACGCTGCGATGACCCAGTCCAGCCCCGTTGGATACTCCGCGGGACCGATCACCGTGACGGGGTCGCGGACGGTGTCGCCTTCGACCTCCGCACCGGACTGAACGTCGAGGGTCCCAGCGTAGGATACATCACCACCGATTACCGCCGTCGGTCCGAGCGTGACCGTTCCCGGCCCTGCTTGGACATCGCCCGTCACCGTCCCGTAGATCGTCGTCGATCCCGAGGCGATCGATACCGACCCGTCGACAGTCGTATCCTCGCCAAGCCAGACGTTCCCTCCGACTACCTCTACATTGCCGCTCACGTTCCCTGTAATCCGGACGTCCCCACCGAGTACCGAGATGTCCTCGGCGTCGCCGTCGATTGTAACCGTCCCCCCGACGACGCGTAACTCACCCTCGGTACTGCCGTCCACGATCACAGTGCCACCGAAGACTGATAGATCTTCGACTGTTTCGTCCTCCTCGACGATGACCGTCCCGCCAGTCCGGGTTTCGTCTGCCGCTGCGACGGCCGGTCCGACGGCGAGCCCACCGATAAGGGCGATCACCACGGCGATTGCGAGGAGATCTCTCATCTCGGGGTACCTTTCGTTTGTCCGAGATAAGTAGTTAGTTTAGAATCACTTTCGAGGTAGCTCCATCTACACACGTCGCCCCGAGCACCTGCCGGTCGAAGCGTAGCCTTTTGGGTCGCGAACACCTTCGTCCGTCGATGGAAGTCGCCATACTCACCGTCGGTGACGAAGTGCTGGCCGGCGACACGCCGAACACGAACGCAACCTGGCTCGCCGAGCAGATCACCGCGCATGGGTCGACCGTCGTCCGCATTCTCACGGTTCCGGACGACCGCAAACTGATCGCCGACACTCTCGAGGAGTGGCGCGAATCGTTCGACGCCGTCGTCGTGACTGGCGGCCTCGGCGGCACCCACGATGACGTGACCGCCGATGCTATCGCCGACACCTTCGGCCGCCAACTGGTCGTCGAGGATGCGGTTCGGGAGGACGTGATCGAGACCGTCGCCGCCTACCGCGACGAGAACCCCGAACTCGTCACCGAACACGACCTCGATCTCGACATCGACGCCTGGGCGTCGCTCCCCGAGGGCAGTCGTGCCATCATCAACTCCGAAGGACTCTGCCCGGGCTGCGTACTGGAGAACGTCTACGCCTTCCCCGGCGTCCCGGCCGAGATGCGGGCCCTCTTCGAGGACGTCGCCCACGAGTTCGACGGTGACGTCGTCTCGACGACGCTTTTGACCCCCCAGCCAGAGGGATCGATGGTCGACGCACTCGCGGACGTGCGCGAACAGTTCGCCGTCCGAATCGGGAGCTACCCGGACACTGGCGGCAAGAACCGTCTGAAAGTAAGTAGTGCAGACGCAGATGCCGTTGAAGCGGCTGTAGAATGTCTAAAAGAGCGGGTTACAGTCGACAGGGTGGTGTGAGGGGTGGGTGGCGGGTATCGGCGTCTTGCCCTAGCTTTCGGAAGTTGTTCTGTGGCTCTTAATGCACCTGCTGCAGAACCCAGAGGGAATCAGTCTCGACCGAAAAACGTCGGCGTGTGATCCTGATCGGTAGATTTGAACCTCGCAAAACGCTCGCTGCGCTCGCGTTTTTCTGGTTCAAATCTACACCGGACGATATTTGCTGCTCGCAGTGTTGCTCGCAGCAGAAGTATAGCGGGAGGTAGATTTGAACTACCGATCTGCGGGTTATGAGCCCGCCGGAATCTCCTGGCTATCCCATCCCGCTACATTCTCGTACCGCCGTCCGCTAGTTAAGGGTTGTGTTTCGGTCGCCCTGTGTGGGTTCTACTCACTGGCCGACGCTCCAAGTGAAGTAGCTCTCGGCGAGAAAATTGACACTGAATCCACAGGCGATGCCAACGGTGTTCGCGAGCAGATACGGGATTGCTAACAGCCGTACTAGCAGTGAGAGGACGACGGTGGCGACAGCAAGCCCGCCAAGCCGGACGACGTTGGAGGAACCCAGTCGTCGAAGGACGGATCGGTAGTCGGGTTCGCCCCATTCCGAGAACGTCCAGGACTCGTTCAGGGCGAACATGACGAGGATTGCGGTCTCTGCACTGACGATTTTGCCGAGTTCGAGCCGCAACCCCCAGAATTCGACCAGAGAGACGAGGACGGCGAAATCGACGGCCGCACCGAGCAGGCCGACCGAGGCAAAGCGAACGAGCCGACCGCTTGAGACCAGCGACCGGCATCTCGCCTGTATCGGCTCCACAGCCGTCCCGCCGTCTGCCATTGATGATAGTCTCCGCTCGGGAGTAAAAAATCATGGGGCTGCCGAGCCGTCGTTCAAAACGACTAACTGCCTTCCCCGACAGACACGAGTATGACACGCGTCGCGCTGATCGCACACGACGACAAGAAACCGGACATGATCGACCTGGCACAGAAACATCAGGCGCTGCTGGAACAGTACGATCTAATCGCGACGGGGACGACCGGCAAACGCCTGATGGAGGAGACGGATCTGGATATCGAGCGCAAGGAGTCCGGGCCGCTGGGCGGCGACATGATGATCGGTGCCGAGGTCGCAGAGGGGATCCTCGACGGAATCGTCTTCCTGCGGGATCCGCTCCGGGCGCAGGCCCACGAGCCGGATATTTCGGCGCTACTGCGGATCTGCGACGTTCACGACACGCCGCTGGCGACGAACCTCGCTTCGGCGGAGTATCTGCTCAAAGGGCTCGCGGATCGGCCGGTCCACCAGGACGACTAGAGGAGGGGTCGACTATCCTGCGCGCTCGATAACGGTGACTTCGCCCGCGTCGAGTCGCTCGACGTCGAGGAAGTGCGGAATATACTCGCGTTTATCGTAGGTCTCGCGCTCGTCCTCGGTGCCGCTGATACACCACAACTGTACCTCCTCTGGACCGTGCCAGTCGCCGTTGCGGTTGATCTGGAACAGCGTCAGTTCCTCGCCATCGTGCTCGATGACGCCGTTGCGGCGAACCCCGGGATCCCCGCGGATAATGAGGCGCTTCATATGGAACCGTTCGTACGACCCTCAATTAAGCGCTTCGAGACCGAGGCGTGAATCGGCTCCGAACCAAACGGGTTTTAAGGACCGGAGGCCAACGACAGTCCAAGAGGCCGATATCTATGGAAATGCCACGCCGATTTAACACGTATTGCCCGTATTGCAACGAGCACTACGAACACGAGGTGGAGAAAGTTCGGACCGGTCGACAGACCGGCATGAAGTGGATCGATCGACAGGAAAAACGAAACAAGGGAATCGGGAACGACGGTAAGTTCTCGAAGGTACCGGGTGGCGACAAGCCAACCAAGAAGACCGACCTCAAATACCGCTGTGGCGAGTGTGGGAAAGCCCACCTCCGCCCGGGATGGCGCGCCGGTCGGCTTACGTTCCAGGAGTGATAACGATGGCAGGAAATTTCTACAACGTCGAGTGTCCGGATTGCGAGAACGAACAGGTCGTCTTCGGAAAAGCCTCCACTGAGGTCGCGTGTGCGGTCTGTGGCGTCACGCTCGCCACGCCCACCGGCGGGAAAGCGGTGTTCGAGGGCGAGGTCCTCGATATCGTCGAGAACCGCTCGGGCGAGACCGTCGAGGCACAGTGAGCGCCGAGGTGATCGACGATGAAATTTAGCGGCTGGCCCGAGTCCGGCGAACTCGTCGTCGGCGAGGTCGACGAGATCGAGGACTTCGGCGTCTTCGTCGATCTCAAAGAGTACGAGGACAAGCGCGGTTTGACCCACGTCAGCGAGGTCGCCTCCGGCTGGATCAAAAACGTCCGCGATCACGTCCGCGAAGGGCAGACCGTCGTCTGCAAAGTGCTAGATGTCGACGAGGACGCCCAGCAGATCGATCTCTCGATCAAGGACGTCAACGATCACCAGCGCTCCGAGAAGATTCAGGAGTGGAAGAGCGAACAGAAAGCGGACAACTGGATGCTCCTCGCCTTCGGCGAGAACGTCGACGACGAGACGTACACGCGAATCGCAAACGAGATCCTCGCCGAATTCGGGAGCCTGTACGACGGCTTCGAGCAGGCGGCGATCCACGGCCACGAGGCCCTGGAAGCTACCGACCTCGACGACGACGAGATCGACGCGCTCGTCGAAACGGCCCGAGAGAACGTCTCGGTGCCCTACGTCAACGTCACCGGCTACGTCGATCTGGAGTGTCCGGCCCCGACCGGCGTCGACTCGATCAAGGAGGCACTCAAGGCCGCAGAGGGCAACGGTGAGGTGCCCGACGAAGTCGACCTCGAAGTCTCCTACGTCGGTTCGCCGGAGTACCGTATCAAGGTTCGAGCGCCGAACTACAAGACCGCGGAAACCCAACTCGAAACGAGCGCGGATCGAGCGATCGAAGCGATCGAAGCGGTCGAAGGAACTGGCCATTTCCACCGCGAGCGTCGCACCGACGACGAGTAATGAAATCGGATATCCGGGTCTGTTCGGTATGGGATACGGAACACGATCGCCCGGTATACACCCTTTCTGATAGCTGTCCCGAGTGTGGGAGCGATGCGGTCAACAGCGCGCCTGCACCGTTCAACCCCGAAGATCCGTACGGGGAGTACCGACGCGCACTTAAGCGACGCGCCCGGGAGTAAGCCGTATGGACGAAGTCGATATCGAGAGCGTCGAGACTGTCGAGCTACAGGATCCGGTGCTCGTCGAAGGCCTGCCGGGTGTCGGCCACGTCGGGAAACTCGCGGCCGAACACCTGCTCGACGAGCTAGACGGAACGCTCGTACGACGCGTGTACTCCGACCAGTTCCCGCCGCAGGTCGAAGTCGGCGAGGAGGGCGTTGCAGAGCTAACCTGTGCGGAGTTTCATGCAGTCGAGACCGAGGGTCGTGATCTGCTCGTCCTTTCGGGAGATCATCAGGCCCAGAGCAACGAGGGCCATTACGAACTGACGAACGTCTTCCTCGATATCGTCGAGGAGTTCGGCGTGGGCGAGGTGTACGCGCTCGGGGGCGTCCCGACGGGCGAGTTAATCGAGGAGTACGACGTGCTGGGCGCTGCCTCTCACGAGCACGTCGTCGAGCGACTGACCGATGCTGGCGTCGAGTTCCGGGAGTCCGAACCTGCGGGGGGCATCGTCGGCGTGAGTGGCCTGCTGCTCGGCCTGGGCGGCCGACGCGGCCACGACGCCGCCTGTCTCATGGGCGAGACGAGCGGCTATCTCGTCGACCCGAAGAGCGCACAGGCAGTGCTGGAGATTCTCCAGTCCGAACTCGGTTTCGAGGTCGACTTCGAGAGTCTCGAAGAGCGCGCCGACGAGATGGAGGAAGTCATCGGCAAGATTCAGGAGATGGAACAACAACAGAACGTTCCGAGCGACGACGATCTGCGGTATATCGGCTAACGTTTCGTAACTCCTTTTTGCGAATGCAGGATGGCGATCGGCGTGCGAAAGTTCGAGGCGATCTCCTCGCGCTTCACGCGGGGAGGATGTCGCGGCCATCGAAGATATCGAAGATCGGTTCTCCGATCGATTGCGTAGCGGCTAACAGCATTCTCTCCCCCTTGACTCCGGATACGCTCTCGACACGCAAGACCCTGTGGACGGCATCTATCGGCTTTGATACCCCGTTTTCCGCATCTGTTTGCGATTTGGAAATCTATGGGATGGCTTGGTGAACCGTCTGTCGTCTATCCCATCGCTTGCTGGTCGTCGTAACGACATCGACGCCGGGGCTGTAGTACACGACCGGGTCCGGCTCCGAGGGATCGACTCCGGCCGCCTCAAGCATCGTATTCTTGTCGGCAGAGACATCCGCCGAGTAGAGCGTCCACCGTTCGTGATCGACATCGGTGTATCGAACTCTTCCGCTCGTATCCTGCGTGTAGAGTCGGCGTCGCTCGGTCAGAAATTCGGCGAGTGAGCCCGGTTTGGCCTCGAATGGATCCCCGGTGGGCTGGTACGTAACTCCGTACTGGGCTGGTCTTTCACCCGGCTGTCGCCGTCGACTCCGAAAGATTGCTCGTCCGTTTCTCCACTGGAACTGCATGCTGGCGTAGTAGTAGGGGAGATGATGGAACAGACGTGCTCCGAGGACTGTTACGACGCTCGGGGCATCGAGGCTGAAAAAGTAGATTCCCGGTTCGTCCTCGCAGGTGACGTAGGTTCGAACGTTCAGCTCCGGCAGATTCACACCGGCCCACCGTGGGAATCCCCGTGGGCGCGTATCGACGTTCACGAAGGGGATCACCGAGATCCAGCCGGTTCCATCGTACTCGTGAACGTCGAGGGCGTCAGGGAGTCTGTTCGCGAGTGTATCGGCATCGATTCGCCAGTTCGTGAACAGTAAATGACGCCAGCCAAACGCCAGTGGAACACCCATACCGGTCGTACCACGGGTATGGGCTTAATGGCCGGTTGCTACCGCTCCCAGAGACGCCTCGCCCCCGCTACCTTTTACCCTGTCCGTAGACAGTAGTTCGTACCGAGGGGGAGCATGGTCAAGGATACAGCCTTTGAGGGGGATCCCATCGCCGAATCGAGACAGTCGCTGTGGCTGGAGACGACACCGACGACGGAGTACGATCCGCTGGACGGGACCTGTCGAGTCGATACGGCGATCGTTGGTGGCGGGATTACGGGCCTGTCGACGGCGATCGAGCTAAAAGAATCGGGTCAGGACGTCGCAGTCATCGAGTCGGACCGCATCGCCGCTGCTACGACCGGGAATACGACCGCGAAACTAACGTCTCAACACGGTCTCAAGTACGACACCCTGCGCTCGAAGTTCGACGAAGAGACGGCAAGACAGTACGCCGAGATCAACGAGAAAGCGATCGACGCAGTTCAAGCGCGCGTTGAGGCAGACGATATCGACTGTGACTTCCAGCGCACCCCCGCGTACACGTACGCGGAATCGACTACGGATCGATCACGGATACACGACGAGGTCGAGGCGGCACGGAGTATTGGCCTCCCCGCTTTCTTCGTGGAGTCGACGCCGTTACCGTTCGATACGGACGGCGCGATCCGCTTTGACGACCAGGCGGAGTTTCATCCGCGAAAGTATCTCCTGTCGATCGCGGAGGATATCGATGGGAACGGGAGCTACGTGTTCGAGGGGACCCGCGCGACCAACGTCGAATCCGGTGGAATCTGTCGTGTCGCGACCGAGAAGGGGACCGTCGTTGCCGATCAGGTCGTCGTCGCCTCGCATTTCCCGTTTTACGACGGCGCGGGATACTTCGCACGGATGCATCCCAAGCGGTCGTACCTGCTCGCTGTTCGTGTCGAGGAGGATCTTCCGGCGGGGATGTACTATCGTCCGGATTCACCGTCGGCGACGATCCGAACCGCACCGGTTCGAACTGACGAGGGGGTGGAGGAACTGCTGATCATTGGCGGGCAGAGTCACAAGCCCAGCGTCGACGGTATCGATACGTCCGAACGGTATCGGCGCTGCAAGGAGTACGCGGAGGAGCGATTTACCGTCGACTCCGTCGAGTACCGGTGGTCGACGCACGACTATTCGCCGGTCGACAAGGTGCCGTTTATCGGTCAACTGGGGCCGGGGACGGACAACGTCTACGTCGCTACCGGCTTTAGCGGCTGGGGAATGACCGGCGGTGTCGGTGCAGCGATCATCCTTCGGGACCTGATCGTCGACGGATCGAGTCCGTGGGCGGAGGTGTTCGATCCGATGCGGATCACACCGAAAGCGTCGGCAAAGAGCTTCGCGGAGGAGAACGCCACGATCGCAGCGAACTACGCCACCGACTGGGGTCGGGCGATGCTGTCCGAAAACGATCTTCCGGCACCGGGCGACGGGACGATTGTTCGTCGGGACGGACGCCCGATTGCCATCCACCGGGATATGGACGGGAACCTACACGCAGTGTCGGCGGTCTGTACGCATCTGTGGTGTCTCGTCCGGTGGAACGACGCCGAGAAGACCTGGGACTGTCCGTGCCACGGCTCCCGATTCTCTTGCGACGGAGAGGTGCTCTCGGGACCTGCCCTGGAGGGGCTGCGACAGGTCTATCCGAACGGGGAGTAGCGAGAGTCGATGGAGAGCCACCGCACAGACACCACCTATTGCCGTTTTTTAAGATCGATAGCTAACAATCCACGAGGATCCGTCTAACACGGACGAACTCGTCGAGGCGTTGTCTGTCCGCGCGACCGCGAAGTTGAATATCCGGGAGATGGTGCACACGGAAGTCCCGGGCGACGACCTGTGGGCATATCCGCGAGGTCCGCCGTTCTTCTCAGTATCGGAACTCAACCCGTATTTCACATGTCCGGACACGGATCAAAACATCCATGTCCGCGCGGATGGCAGATCCATACAGATAGGTGGCTCCTGTGACAAAAAAACGCGAATACCGTGACGACTACACCGACAAGAAACTCTACATCCCCGGTCCGACCGAGGTGCGCGAGGACGTGATCGACGCGATGGCCGAACCGATGTTCGGGCACCGAATGGATCGGATGACCGACCTGTATACGACCATCGTCGAGGACACGAAGGAGTTCCTCGGCACCGACAACGACGTTATCATCCTCACGGGGTCGGGGACGGAGTTCTGGGAGGCATCGACGCTCAACCTCGTCGATGAAAACATCCTCGTGGCGACCTGTGGCAGTTTCAGCGAGCGCCACGCCAACGTGGCCGAGCGACTGGGCAAGAACGTCGACACGATCGATTACGAGTGGGGCGAGGCCGTCAAACCAGACGACATCCGCGAGGCGCTCGAATCAAGCGACAAGCACTACGATGTCGTTGCCTGCGTGAAAAACGAGAGTTCGACCGGTATCCGCAATCCCATCGAGGAGATCGGGGACGTCGTCGACGAGTACGAGGACACCTACTTCGTCGTCGATGCGGTCTCCTCGCTGGGTGGGGACTACGTCGACATCGACGAACACGGGATCGACGTTATTTTCGCGTCCTCGCAGAAGGCCTTCGCGATGCCGCCGGGTGTCGCCATCTGTGTCGTCAGCGATGAGGCATACGAACGCGAACTCGAAAAGGACTCCGCGTCGTGGTACGGCGGCTTCCAGCGCTGTCTCGACTACTACGACCGGAAGGGACAGACTCATTCGACGCCTGCGATCCCGATCATGCTGGCTTACCGCAAGCAGATGAAACACATGCTCGAGGAAGGCCACGAAGCCCGCGACGAGCGCCACCGCGAGATGGCCGAGTACACCCGCGAGTGGGCGCGCGAGCACTTCGCCATGTTCCCCGAGGAGGGTTACGAGTCCCAGACGGTCTCCTGTATCGAGAACACGCAGGGGATCAACGTTGCCGAGACCGTCGCCGAGGTTAACGAGAAGTACGACATGGCCTTCTCCAGCGGCTACGGCGACCTCAGCGAGGAGTCGTTCCGGATCGGCCACATGGGCGAACACGACGTCGAGAGCATCAAGGAACTCACCGACGCCATCGAAGACGTCGCAGACCTCTAGAGCGGCGCTGAGAGGTATTCTTTCGGTACGGCGTTCCTGACGGTGACGAGCGGGTCGACTACCTGACTGATTTCGAGGCCGCCGACCAGACTGGAGAGCATGTACGCCTCCGTGGTCGATAACTCGTGTTCGGCTGCCAGCAGCGCAGTCATATCTTCGTTGGCCAGTCCACAGGCCGTCTCCACCGTTTCGGCGCTCGCGATCGTCTTCCACTCCGTCGGCGTCTCGACCAGTGGCCGGTCCAGCGTGACGTCAGTCTCGACGACGTCGACGGTCAGGTCGATCTCGGTGGCGACCTCTGCACCCGTCCCACACATCTCGCCGTCGGCCATCGCCGCCTTGCAGTCACCCATCGCGAACAGTGCTCCGTCCCGAAGGACGGGGAAGTAGGCGACGTTTCCGGCGGACATATCCGTCGTATCGAGGTTCCCGCCGTGGTCGTGAGGGACAAGTGTTGTAAAGGACTCTTCGGCAGGCGCGACGCCGATGGTTCCGATCACCGGCTCGATTGGGATATCGATGCCCTCGAACGATAGCTGGCCGTCCTCGACCGGTGTCATCCTGCTCTCCGGTGCCTCGATCTGCGGGTAGCCGTCGAGGAGGCCGAAGCCGTCGATCGTGATGACTCGTCCTTCGGGTTCGGCGATGCGTATCTCCTCGATTTCGATCCGGAGCACATCGCCCGGCATCGCCTCCTCTACTGCGATCGGTCCGGTTGCCGCGTTGACCTCCTCGGGTACCTGCTCGATCAGGTCGGATTCGGACTGGACCGCGCCGTCGAGGCTGTCTCTTGTTTCGATAGTAAGGGCCGTTCCCGGGGGGACGGTCTCGACGGGGTCCATCTCCGGAGCGAACTCGTAGATCGCACCGTGCTCGTGTGAGACTGTCTCGCGTGACATATGCGCTGTTCGAGGGCTCGATACGTAAATCGTGTGACCATCCCCGTCCGCTACCGGGCCAGGATCTGGCTGTAGAGGTGTGATCTGCCCAGTCTGCGCGGTATCGGTCGAAACTATTCGGCTACAAAAACTATTCAACCCAAATTAATAATCAAAAATAGTTATAATTTCTCGTCATGGTGTCTACCTATGGCACGTGATATTACGCGGCGATCGTACATCACATCCTGTACCGCGGCGGCCGGAGCGATAACGCTAGCGGGCTGTACCGGCGGTGATGACGACGAAAACGGGGGCGAATCGGACGGCGACGCTGTCGAACTGATGCACGCCTGGACCGGCGGTGACGGTGCCAAGGCGATAGAGGAACTCGAGAACTCCTTTGCGGAGGAGCATCCCGACGTCGAGCGCGACTTCCGGGCCATCGGAGGTGAAGGGAACGTCGAACTCGACGCGACAGTTGCAAGCCGACTTCGAGACGGTAATCCACCGAGCGTGTTCGCCGGGTGGCCGGGCAATAACCTCGTGCAGTACGAGGACGTGCTCGGTGACATCGAGGCGGAAGTCTGGGAGGAAGGGAACCTGAAGGAGGCACACGTCGACGAAGTCGTCGAGTTCTGTCAGCGCCCGAGCGGGGGAATGGCGGCGGTTCCGATCGGTTCCCACCGCATGAACGACCTGTTCTACAGCGTCGGCGTCCTCGACGAGGCGGGCGTCGATCCGGACAGTATCGATAGCTTCGACGCGTTCCTCGACGCGCTGGATACGATCGAAACCGAAACCGACGCACAGCCCTACGTCAACGGACTGGCGTCGTGGATCAACCTCCAGCTGTTCGCCGTCACCATGCAGGGGACGCAAGGCTTCGACGCCTACATGAACTTCATCGAGGGCAACGGCGACCGCGCCGCGGTCCAGGAGACCTTCGAGAACATAGAGGAACTCCTGACCAACTACCTCAACCCCGACGCCGCGGAGATCGGCTTCACCGAGGCGAACCAGGACATCATGGCCGACCAGGCTGGCTTTATCCACCAGGGCAACTGGGCTGCTGGCGCGTACGTGGCCGAGGGCCTCGAGTTCGGCGAGGACTGGGATCGGATCCAGTTCCCCGGGACAGAAGACATGTACGGCTTCCACGTCGACTCGTTCATCTACCCGTCGGACAACCCTACGCCGGAGGACTCACAGGCGTTCCTTCGATTCGCGGGATCCGAGGCTGCCCACGTCGCATTCAACCAGTGGAAAGGCTCGATCCCGACGCGGGACACCGACACGTCGGAGTTCAGCCCGTACCTCACCGAGACCATCGACGACTTCCAGAACGCAGAGCAACGCCCCCCGACGCTGGCACACGGTCTCGCCGTCACCCAGACGCAGCAGGCTGATCTCGAAGACGTGCTCGCGAACACGTTCCTGGATCCCTACGACGTCGAAGCGGCGACTGACGGCTTCATGGACGTTCTATAGGGATGAAACGTATTTTTCGACAGATCGTCACACGACTACGGGACCGACAGGACGGTCCGGACGAGGCCATACAGACTGACGGCGGTGTCACGGCCGATGGCGTAACAGCCGACGGCACGGAAACGGTCACGCGAACGCGGCTTCGTCGGTTCATCGATAGCGAGTTCGTCCAGTCCGCACCGTTCTGGGTGCCGCCGTTCGTATTGATGGGCTTTTTCGTCTACGGCGCGATCGGCTGGAACTTCTGGATATCTCTGACCGACTACTCCGGGTTCGGGGCGATCGATTACACCAGTTTGAGCCTGGACAACTACTGGGCGATGCTCAACGATCCTCAGATAATCGAGGTGACCCAGAACACATTCGTCCTGCTCGTCGCGTTTACCCTCGCCTGTCTGGTTGTCGGGCTCTTGCTCGCTATTCTGCTCGACCGCAAGATCCGGTTCGGCACGGGGTTTCGGACGATCTACCTCCTCCCGTTTAGCCTCTCGTTTATCGTGACAGCCCAGTTCTGGATGTGGATGTACAACTTCGAGGTCGGAATCGTCAATCGGACGGTTGGCGCGTTCGGGCTTGGACCCTATAGCTGGCTCGGAGATCCGGGTCTGGTGCTCTGGTCGGTGATCTTCGCGCTCGTCTGGCAGTTCAGCGGCTACACGATGGTGATCTATCTGGCCGCCCTTCGAGCGATCCCGACGGACCAGTACGAGGCCGCGAGGGCGGACGGTGCCGGCACGCTGAAAATGTACTGGCGAGTGATCATTCCGCAACTCAAACCGGCGATGGTCAGCGCCTCCGTCGTGCTCGTGTTGTTCGCGCTGAAGGCGTTCGACTTCCTGTACGCCATCTGGGGCTGGCGGCCCCGGAGAGGTGCCGACATCCTGGCGACGAAGATGGTCCGTGAAGCGTTCCAGCGACAGGAATGGGCCTACGGCGCGTCGATTGCGCTGTTCCTGTTCGTCCTGTCGCTCGCAATCATTACGCCGTATCTCTACCAACAGTACAGACAGGGGAACTTGTGAGCGAAGCAACTATCGACGTCGACGAAACGGAGCGATCGCTGCGCGAGCGGGTCCGGCTACGGACCGTTGCACTGTACAGTGCCGTCCTCGCACTGGTCGTCTTCTACATGATCCCGATCCAGAGCGGTCTGGTGACGTCGTTCAAGACGAGCCGTGCAGTTCGCGAGACTGCACCGTTCGTCCCACCGGGACTGGAGGGTTTCACCCTCGGCAAGTGGGAGTTCGCGTTCAGCGCGCTCTCCGATGGTATGTTCAACAGCCTACTGTTTACTATCCCGTCGACGATCCTCTGTGCGATATTCGGGAGTATGGCGGCGTACGGGCTGACGCTGGCGAAGTGGCGCGGCCAGATCTTCGTGTTCGCGCTGTTTATCGCGGGCATCTTCATTCCATATCAGGCGGTCATCATCCCGCTGTCGGAGTTCTGGAACGTCTGGGTTGACCTCGAGGCCCGTCTCGGTTTCCTCTGGGGACTTCCGCTGCTGGCCCGGAAGCACGCCACGATCATGGAGTTGATCGTCACCCACACGGCGTATGGGATACCGATCGTTACAGTGCTCTTTCGGGCACAGTACAAGTCGATGTCCAGAGAGATGATGGAGGCCGCAAAACTCGACGGCGCGTCGATGTGGCGCACCTATCGGCGGATCATCCTGCCGCTCTCGGTGCCGATGTTCGCGGTCGTGTTTATCTTCCAGTTCACGCAGATCTGGAACGAGTTCCTGTTCTCGTTGATCATCATCCAGAGCGTCAGCGATCCGGCGGCGTCGGTGACGCTGATCCTCTCGGGACTCGGCGAGGCGCTCGAAGGCGTCGACTTCCCGCTCCGGATGGCGGGGGCGTTTATCTCCGCGCTACCGACGCTAATCGTGTACGTACTGTTTGCTGACAAGTTTGCGGAAGGAGTGAGAGTCTAACATGGCACGAACCCAACTCGACAGCATTACCAAGGTGTTCACGGAACGCGGAGGCAACGAAATCGTCGCGGTCAACGACGTATCGATCGACATCAAGGACGGCGAGTTCCTCGTTCTCGTCGGCCCCTCCGGTTGCGGGAAGTCGACGACGCTACGAATGATCGCCGGTCTCGAATCGATCACGAGCGGCGAGATCCGGTTCGACGGGACCGTGGTCAACGACATCCCGGCGAAGGATCGCGACATCGCGATGGTGTTCCAGTCCTACGCGCTGTACCCGCATATGACCGTCCAGGGCAACATGGCCTTCGGCCTGGAGGAGTCGACGGACCTCTCCGACGCGGAGGTCGAAGAGCGGGTAGAGGAGTCCGCCCAGATGATGGGGATCGGCGACCTGCTCGACCGAAAGCCCGGCGAACTCTCCGGCGGCCAGCAACAACGCGTTGCGCTCGGGCGAGCCATCGTCCGCGAACCGGAGGTGTTCCTCATGGACGAACCGCTCTCGAACCTCGACGCGAAGTTGCGTTCCGAGATGCGAACCGAACTCCAGCGGATACAGGAACAGTTCGATACCACGACCATCTACGTAACCCACGACCAGACCGAAGCGATGACGATGGGTGACAGAATCGCCATCCTCGACGACGGGAAACTCCAGCAGGTCGGGACGCCTATCGAGTGTTACCACCAGCCTGCGAACCGTTTTGTCGCTAGCTTTATCGGCGAACCGTCGATGAACTTCCTGTCCGTCTCGCTGGAGGGCAATCGGTTCATCGGCGAGCGCTTCGAGTACCCGATATCGTCGGCGCTTGCGGAGTCCATCGGCGAGCAAACGGACCTCACGATCGGCGTCCGGCCGGAGGATATCTCCCTCGTCGACGAACCGGACACGCACACGATTTCCATGGTCGTCGATGTCGTCGAGCCGATGGGCGATCAGAACGTTGTCTATCTCGTCTTCCCCGAAGCCGAAGTCGGGATCGAAGGGCCGGGCGAAAGCATCATCGCCACGATAGAGGGGATGCACCACGTCCAGAGCGGTGACACCGTCGAGGCCCACATCCCCGAGGACGCCCTGCAGGTGTTCGACCAATCCGGTGAGGCGATCCGCAACCGACATCTCGACGTCTCACCGGCCCAGATACAGTTCTGATCGGTGCCCCCGGTTCAGGGCTCCAGTGCACTCTCGTAACCACGCCGGAGCGCACGCGTCCCGACGAGCATCGCGTACCCCGCGATGAAGGCAGCGAGGACGCCGGTGAACTCCCCAGACCTGATCGTCACCGAGAGCAGTCCAAGCCCAACCCCGAACACGGTGATCCCGACAGCCCACCAGGTGAGATAGTCGGTCTCTCGGAGCACTGGCACAATCTCTCTAGAAAAGACCGCTGTACGGATCGGATGCTCGGTTGTCCGCACGAGGACGACCGGCGCGACGTAGGTCGTGGCAATGAACAGCGCCAGCGCACCGGTCGAGCCGAGAGCGAACCCGATCACGGGGGCAGTCCCGGCGCTATCCTCCAGAGAAATGACGCTGACGAGCGAGGCGAGCACGAAGAATGCCGGAATCGAGAGGACGCCCGTGGCGACGACGAGCGATCTCACCCCCTGCCTGTACATCTCGGCAGTGGGTTCGGGGGGTTCGTCGCCCCCCACCGCGAGGACGCGAGTGAGATAGCCGGACAGAAAACACGCCGCGACGACTGCAGCGACCAGTGGCACGGCGGCGACTATCGATGGCGATAGCGTGATCGCGTACCGAAGTCCGATACCGACGAGTAGAACTGCGCCACCGAGAGCGATGACGGCATACCGGGCATCGGCACTGCTGGCGGGATACCGGAACGGCTCCGTATCCATAGTCCTCTCTCAGGCTCGAGGTGAATAAGTCCGGTGTCCGACGAGACCGATAGCGAGCCGTTCTGCCGACCGAATCACCGGCCGAGTTCCAGTATGTCAGCCGCGCGGGCGTCCCGCTGGGCGCGTGCCTCGAGGTCGTCCGGTTCGAGGCGCAGGATCTTGTCGAGCGTGCCGTGAGTCTCCGCTTGCTCCGGGGCAAATCGGTTACAGCCAGCCGAGATAGTCGACGTGTCGAAGGTGTCGAGCGCCCTGGCGCGTTCGACGATCTCCTCTTTGTCGACAGTCAGGAGCGGCCGGTGGACCGGCAGGTCGACCGCCTGACTCGTCACTCCCAGATTTGCCGTCGTCTGGCTCGACTTCTGGCCGATCGCTTCGCCGGTAACGATTCCGACTGCCTCGTTGTCCCTGGCGACGGTTTCGGCGACCTGATACATATACCGTCGGAACGCGAGCATCCGCCCCTCGTCGATGGTCCGGGCAAGGAGGTCGACGATCTCCCCGGCGTCGACGATCCGCAGGTCGAACGACTGGTCGGGCGCGTACTCCGCGAGTTTCCGGACGGATTCGATCGCCCGCTGGCGGTGGTCGACGCCGCCGTAGTCACCGAGGTCGAGATAGACGGGAAGGATTGGACTCCCGCGCCGCATGGCCTCGTAGGCGGCGACGGGCGAGTCAATACCGCCGCTGATCAGCACGACGAGCGGTTCCTGGGTCCCGATCGGTAAGCCGCCAGGTCCCTGTCGTTTCTCGACGAACACGAACGCTTCCTCCTCGCGGCATTCGACGTAGAACGTCAGGTCCGGGTCGTCGAGGTCGACCTCCGGATCGAAGCGGGACTCGACGGCGTCCCAGACGGCTTTGCCGCCGAACTCGCCGATATCCTCGCTATCGAACGGGGTCGTGTCGCCGGCGCGACGCGCCTCGACGGCGAAGCTACCGCCGGTGTAACACGCCTTTGCAGTCCGTGCGAGTGCGGCTTCGATCGATTCGCGGTCGGCATCGACGACGACTGCCGGGCTAGCAGAGACGACGCCAAAGACGTCGCTGGCGGCTGCCGTCGCCGCCTCTATGTCCTCGTTGGTGACGTGGATCAGCGGGCGGGTCCATCGACGCTCGACGTCGCCGTCAATTCCGCGGTCGGCCAGCATGGTCCGGACGCTCTCGGCGAGCCGGCGCTCCATCGACAACTGGACCTGCCGGCTCTTGGTGTTCACCTCGCCGTGTCGGAGCAGTACCGTGTCAGCGCCCGGTGGGTGCATATCCTCGGGTAGACCGTAGCGGGATATACACCCTTTGGAAGCCGGATCGGTGGGGAAGACGTGGCGATTCCCAGAATCTTAGGCCGACCAAAACCTTTTTAGAATTAGGCCGGCCTAACTTCACTTGATGAGCACCATGGTCGACGCGGAGGAACGCGAAGCCCCGTCCGAGGACTCGCCAATGGTCGAAGCATGTGAGACCAGTCCCGGACGCGTAGTCTTTACTGAGAGCGGAAACACCGACGGTTGGATCGCGACTGATCTCACGGTTAGCCTTACCCGGTAATCCCTTTGGGGCAGTTTTCGCACGCCGCAGAGCTGCTGGTGTAGCTGTCTTCTCGATCGAGTCCGCTATCTCTTAACTCGAATAAAAGATTACTTTCCTATTTCTAAAAACTCTTTTGACAGACATAAACCTTTAAGTGAATCGCCATCCAAGTAGTAGATGTTATGAGCTCCCAGAAACACGCCCGTCAGCGCTTCGACAACGTCGAAGAAAGCGAAGCCCTACGGATCCCCGAGGACAAGGCCGAACAGCTGATCGAAGCACTGAATACCGACCTCGCGGCGACGTACGTCCTGTACCATCAGATCAAAAAGCACCACTGGATCGTCGAGGGCGCGGAGTTCCTCGATATCCACGAGTACCTCGGCGAGGTCTCGGCCGACCTCGAAGAAGGTGCCGACATGCTCGCGGAACGAGCGCAGGCGCTCGGCGGCGTCCCGCTCTCGGGCGGCGCGAACTACGAGGATCGTGCACCCGTGACCCCCGAAGACAAGGACGCCTACGACATCCGGACGTCCCTCGAGAACGACCTCGAGATCTTCGGCGACATCACCGAACAGCTCCGCGAGCACGAACAGCTAGCGCGGAACCTCGGTGACCCGGCTACCGCGGAACTCCTTCGTGACGTCCTCATCGACGTCGAGGAGCACGGCCACCACCTCGAACACTACCTCGAGGACGACACGCTCGTCACCGAGGGCACGATGGAATAACCGGACGTCACCGCCTGCTGATCGGTCGATTGTAGTTCTCTCGTTTTCCGAACTCGCCAGACAGATCTGTAAACAATAACAGTTAATAAGTGACACTCCCACCCGAGTGGTATACCGGCGTCCCTCGGGCGAGTGTATGAGTCCTGCCCCGACCGGTTGTCAGAGAGTATGAGCTCCGAAAACGCTGTTCTGTGTCTGTCCACTGATGCCGATGTCGCCGAACGGCTCGCCAGTCCCCTACGCTCCTCCTATCCGCGGATCTCCGTCGCTGCGACGACGGAACCGGACGACGCCATCTCCCGTATCGAAGCCGGTGACGTAGACTGTGTTCTCGCCGACGCGGAAACCGTCGAGTCGGCCCCGGCCGTGCTCGCCGCGGTCCGTGAACAGTACCCCGCAGTACCCCTGCTGTTGTTGTCGCCCTCTGATGTCGATGGGGATAGCGTCCTCGCCGAAATCGTCGACTTCGTCGAACTCGACGAGGAGGGCGCCGACGCCGCGCTCGGTGGCTGGGTCGCGAACGCCGTCGTCCACGGCTCCGGCCCCGCTTCCCACCCGGCTAGCTCTCCACCCGAGGACACGGTCGACAGTATCAAGCGCCTGCTCGTCGACGCCAGTTCGCCGATGGACATCGAACACGCGGTCTGTGATCAGCTAACCCACGCTGGCCGGTATACCTTCGCGTGGGTCGGCGAGTACGATCCGGGCGAACGCCAGGTCGTTCCCTGGGTGACGAGTACTGCTCCAGAGGAGTGGCCCACCTCCCGGACCTTCGGCGCCGGAGCGAGAGCGCCAGATACCGTCCTTGACGACCTGCTTCGGACGCGCGAGGCCCAACTCGTCGACGATATCGAGGCGTATCCAGCGGCCGTCCCCTGGCGGTCGGCCGCGCTCCAGCAGGGCTGTGTCGCTGCTGCGTTCCTCCCACTGGTCGAGAACGGCGACCTCCATGGCGTGCTCGGCGTCTACACCGACTCGGAGAACGGATTCAGCGACGTGGAGCGAAGCGTCCTCGAAGAGGTAGCAGAGACCACCGCTCACGTGCTCGATTCGATAGCCGTCCGGGCAGAGATCGGCCAGCAAGAGCGAGTGCTGAAGCGATACGAACGGCTCGTCGAGACCGTTGGCGACGGGATGTACGCGCTCGACCCGGAGGGGCACTTCATGACCGTCAACAACGGTCTGCTGGAGATGACCGGCTACGCACGTGAGGGGCTGCTGGGCGAACACGTCTCGATACTACTGGACGAGGACGACAGTGCCCGTCGTCGCGAGACCGTCGAGCGGTTGGAAAACGATCCCGACCGTGATAAAGAGGCCGTCGAGATAACGATCAACTGCAAGGACGGGACGCGGGTCCCCTGCGAGAACCAGATCGCCCTGCTCCCGCAGGATGACTCGCTTCGTGGGACAGTCGGGGTCCTCCGGGACATCACCGAGCGCAAGAAACGCGAGCGCGAGCTAGAGCGCCAGAACGAACGACTCGAAGCGTTCGCCAGGATCGTTAGCCACGACCTCCGAAACCCGCTTTCGGTGGCACAGGGCTACGTCGACATCGTTGCCAAACAGGTCGGTGATCTGGATGCCCTCGATAACGTCCGCGACGGTCTCGAACGGATGGAAGACATCATCGGCGACGTCCTGGCGCTCGCCCGCCACGGCCAGACCGTCACCGAGACCCAACAGCTCACTCTCGACGAGGTCGTTAGCGACGCGTGGTCGAACGTCAGGACCCAGGAAGCCAGGATCGAGATTGAGAGCTCCGGGCCTATCGCGGCCGACCGTTCGCGTCTCCTGCGCTCCTTCGAGAACCTGTTTCGGAACAGTGTGGAGCATGGCTCCACGAGCCCTGCATCGCAAACTCAGCAGGACACCGAAGCGCAAAGCGCTTCGAGCCCTGACTCACAGGTTCGTCAGGAGGCCGGGAACGTGACGATTCGCGTCGGCTTGCTCCCCGACGTCGACGACGTCACCACTGCTGACTCCTCTCGCTCGACCGGCTTCTACGTCGAGGACGACGGGCCAGGGATGCCCGAGAAGGTCCGAAAGAAGGCCTTCGACTCCTCGTTTACCACCTCGGAGGAAGGGCTCGGGATCGGCCTGTGGGTCGTCAGAGAGGTCGCCTCCGCACACGGCTGGACCGTCGATGTCACCGAGAGCGAGACTGGTGGCGCACGGTTCGAGTTCCGCGATGTGCGCGCCCATCCGGAGTAAGTGCCGGCCGCCAGCGGTTGGGCCCCTCCCGGTTTCGTTCCGATAGCTGGTTCGTCACAGAACCTATATGGGGCCGTCGCTTACGATTCTCGCATGGCAACGGGTGCACCTCAGGACGAGAAACAGCACGGCGAGGACGTCTGCTCGGTCGTCGACTCGCTCGAACAGATCGGCTCCCAGTGGCGACTGATCGTCCTCAACGATCTGCAGGACGGCGAGAAACGGTTCAACGAACTCAAACGGTCGACCGACGCCAGTTCGCGGACCCTCTCGCGGGTGCTTGACGACCTCCAGGAGATGGGCTTCGTGACTCGCCGAATGGAGGAGGACGCCCCCGTCGCGACCTACTACGATCTGACGGAGAAAGGTGCATCGCTCTGTCCGGTGTTCGACGAGATAGAGGCCTGGGCCAACGAGTGGCTGTAGACGCTCCGCGGACTGCTCTATCGACAGTGACGGTACAACACTCCCGGCGTTCGGCAGGTCCACTGAAATGAGTGATCCAGTCTCCCTCTCGACGAGCAGGTTCGAGTACGACCCCGGCGTGATCCGCTTCGGTCGGGGCTGCGTATCCGCCCTTGCCGACGAACTCGACCGGCAGGGGTGCACCAACGCCCTCGTCGTCTGTGGACGGACAGTCGGTTCGACGCCTGCCGTTCTCGACCCGGTAACCGAGGGACTCGATGACCGTCTCGCCGGCGTCTTCGCCGAGACGACACCGGACAAACTGCTTGGCACCGCCGTCGACGGCGTCGAGCGCTTGCGCGAAGTCGACGCCGACTCCGTGGTGAGCCTCGGCGGCGGCAGTAGCCTCGACACAGCTAAAGTCCTCAGCGTCCTCGCGGCGACGGATCGCTCCCCTGCCGAAGTTGGCGACGAGTTAGCGACATCGGGGACTATCCCCGTCCCGGAGGACGGTCTCCCGGCTATCGTCGCGGTGCCGACGACCTTCGCCGGCGCGGACCTCTCACAGGGCGCGGGCGTGAACGCCGACCCCGAAAACGGCCTCGTCGACGACCCGGTCAGCGGCGGCGTCTCCGACCAGCAACTCATGCCCGCGGCGGTGTTTGCCGATCCAGCCCTGTTCGAGACGACGCCGTACGACGTGCTTGCTGGCTCAGCCATGAACGGCTTCGACAAGGGCGTCGAGACGCTCTACGCTCGCAACGGGACACCCGTCTCCGACGCCACTGCAATGCGTGGCCTGCGTCTGCTCGCCGATGCACTGCCCGCGCTCGACGCCGACTCGTCGAACCCGGAGACGATGGATCGTGCCGTCGAAGGCTCCCTGCTCGTGCAGTATGGCGTCTCCCGACCGGACGGGAGCACGCTTTCCATCATTCATGCGTTCGGTCACGCGCTCCGACACCACGCCGGACTGCAACAGGGCACCGCCCACGCCATCGTCGCCCCGCACGCGCTCGACTATCTGTTCGAGCAGGTCGACGGCCGTCGGGCCCTCCTCGCGCGGGCACTCGATGTCCCGACCGCAGAGCGGTCCTCGGACGCGGTATCCGACGGTGTCGTCGACGCCGTCACCGGGGTTCGGGATTCGCTTGGAGTGACGACACGACTCCGATCGGTCGACGGCATCGAGCGGTCGGATCTCGGGGCAGTCGCCGAGACGACGCTTTCGGACCGCTTCATGGCTCAGGTGCCGGAGGGGCTGGATCCGACCGTCGAGGACCTGCGAGCGGTGCTCGAAGCGGCGTGGTGATCCGGAGCCTGCAGGTCCCGGGTGACTGTTACAGAGGTAGCCATCCTCGAAACCTACTCAGTGGTTCGACCGCGCTGGAGATGGGCCCTCCCAGGCGCGAGCGTCTCGCGGTCATATGCCACCAGCAGGAACGCCAGGACGACAAGCACCATCGCGACTCGTGTCGCCGTCGGTGCAACCGACCCAGCGGCGGCGCTTCCGCCCCCATCGCCCGGTAGCGGCGCGGGCAAGAGCGTCTCCGTAGAGTTAGTTGACTCGTGAACGACACTCGGAGGTTCAGTATACTGGCCAACGATGGCGAGGCGAACTCCCGCGTGTCGTGGTTTCAATACTGGAGCGGTGGTTCACCCCGTATGGGAGCGGATCGGTCGGTCCAGCACGCGACATCCGGGCTGTTTGGCGTGATCACAACGTTCGAGATCAGGCCGGAGAGCCCGCGCATCTAAGCTACTCCCCCCGCGAGGCTCTCACGTCTCCCGGTCAGCAGTGAGCCACTCGAAGACGTCTCGCTGACAGTCGAGTAGCGTCCCGAGATGATCGGTTTCGGATGTTGCCAGCGTCCCGTCGGAGGCCTCTACCAGTTCGCTGACGGGCGTGAGCGGCGTGTTCTCGTCCTCCGAGCCGTGCCAGGCATGCATGGGGACGGACGACTCTGCCGACTCGAACGAATCCGTCGTGAACGATCGGTTCTCACGTGCGACTGCCGCCGACCCCTGCTGGAGGGCTTCCTGAAAGTCGTCGGCGATCGCCCGAGAAACTGGTTCGGAGACCGACCGATCGGTGTATTGCCCGACGACCGCCTCTGGCCCCCGGACTGACGCCAGTACGCCGGACAGCCCAAAGAGTATGCGCAGTGCAAAGGGGATCTTCGAGAGTGTTGCCAGTCCGTTCTCGGCCGGCGGAACGACGGTGCTAACCAGGCCGAGTCGGCTCGCCCAATCGCTGTTCGCCGCCGCGAGCGCGAACGGGCCACCGCCGGAAAAGCCCACCACTGCGGCCCGATCGATCGATGCTGCGTCGAGGAGTTCGGTCAGGTCCTCTTGCCAATCGCCCCAGGTCCAGTCACTGGGTGGCGACGACGACCGTCCATAGCCGGGCCGGTCCGGAACGATCAGTTTGACTCCTTGCTCGCTCGCGGCTTCCGACAGGACCGCGGCGAACAATCGTGAGCCGGGGGTTCCGTGATGGGCGACGACGGGGAAGCCATCCGGATCACCACCGCTGGTGTACGCGAGCGTTCGTCCGTCCGATAGCGTGTGCGTGTTCGTCGAGAGGAGGGTGTTCTGATCTGTCATAGGGGAACCATTCGTTGGGTTTCACCGATATGGTGATGGGAATCTGATCAGGATGCTACGCCTACCTCGCGATTGACTTGTTCACTCAACGGTAACAATTCCGTTGGTATCGATCAGGCCGTCAACAGTGCGGAGTGAATCGCCCTCGGATCCGGAAACCGGACTTCCAGTCGCTCAATCTTGGGCCCAAGAACGACGTTTCGAGTTTCCTGCGGCATATACCGTCTTTCTGACGGCTACTCCTCAGCCAACGCGGCGACGTACCCGCTGTCCGTCCCGACGACTGCGCGCGTTCCCTCCACGGCAGGCAGGGTCAAACCACCATCATGCGAGAACGACCACCGTTCGGTACCGTCAGGCGCATACGCACGGAGCTGCTGGCTCTCCTCCTCCTTGCCGCCACGGACGACGAGCGCCTGGGGGTTCCCAGCAACAATCGATGGCTGTTCGGGTACCGTTCGTTTCCATTGTCGATCCCCGGTCGCCGCATCGACGGCATGGACGTTCCCGGTAATGGTGGAGACGCAGACTGTACTGCCTACGACCACTGGCGCATCGCGCGTGTCTCCGTCGGTGGAGTACCGCCATTGCTCTGTGCCGTCCGAAGAATCGACGCCGAACAGCCAGCCACCGTACTCGGTGATGAATACCATGTCGTCCGACTGGACTGCGCCCGTCGGGACGAACGGTTCGTCGACGGGTGCCGAAAACCGCCAGCGTTCGCTCCCGTCGGCCGAACTCACTGCGATGACGGGATAGTTCCCAGCCTCGTTTTTCTGTTCGGATTCGAGATACATCGTGTCGCCGAACAGGCGGGGTTCGTGCGTGGCCGGTCGCATATCCCGATGCCAGCGCTCACTCCCGTCGCTGACTGCCAGGGCTGTCGTTCGGCGAGTACCCTCCACGGCGTAGAGAGTGTCGTCGTATACAGCGGCGCTTGTCGTGTCGCCGACTTCGATGGACCAGCGCTGGTCACCGTCACTCGCCCGGATGGCGAACAGTTTCTCACCCGTTACGCCGAGTTCGTCGTCGGAGGTGCCAAGGTAGGCAGTGTCGCCGGTACTGTCCAGCAGATGGAGGAATCGGTCGCGTGACTCCGTCGTCCACGTTTCCGACCCGTCGTCGATGCGAACGAGACGCTGCTTGATACCGTGTGTGCCGGCGCTCCATCCAGCGATCACGTAGACGCCGTCTCCGACGACCGGAGATGACGCGACACCCGCGGGTGCTTCGTACCGCCACTGTTGGCTCCCATCGTCCGCTGCGATGGCGTAGACGTTCTCGCTTCTCTCCGGGCGGACGTGATCACGGTCACTGGTCGCGTTGTCGTTAGTCCCGGCACCGACGTAGACGATATCGTCCTCGACAGTCGGCCGGTTCCGAACGGAGCCACCGGTCTGGCGCGTCCAGCGGACAGCATCGCCGGTCGGTCGCTCGTCGCCGCCCCCGGCAGGCGCATCGGCGTCCTGTCTGTCTATGCAACCGGCGAGTCCGAGCGTAGCGAGAAGGCCTCCGCGGAGGACCGCACGTCGCGTGCTCGACGGATCGTCGCTGACCATACTACATGTCTCGTCCAACAGGGAATAAGCCCGCCGGAGGCACAAAGAGCGACTATGGTTACTGTCTCGCTCGCGATGTCGTGGCACCTCCTTTCAAGAGGTATCATGAACCGGATGTCGAATGGGACCGGATGTGTACGTTGTGGAATCAGTACGTACAGCTGATCTCAGGGGTATATAGGTATATGATTATAAAATGCTATCTTGTTTAGGTGCACCGTGGTGATGACCTTCTGCTCATGGAACTAGAACTGATCGAGCCGTACCTCGGCTTCGAACGCGGTGACGACACTATCGAGCGCTTCTGTGAGGAGGTAGTATCGTACTTCGAGGAGCGAACGTCGAGAGAGAGTCCTGGCGGGTAACCAGTTCCGGCGGGCGTCGCAGAATGATGGGCGTTGTAGGCTCCGGTTCGACTATCGAACGATTCGACCTTTGCGGCGTGAACCGTTCGAATTCGACCGTCTAAGAACCGCTAATTTCGATAATCAATTCGTATTTCTGCACTTCCCCCTTCACCTACCCAGCGTTTTGTGCCGAAGACGAAAATATCGCGTCGAATACTTTGCGCTCAGCCTTGCGTAGATGCTGATGGAACGTCGGGGGAGCTACGCCAAGCGAGTCGGCAACGTCTTCACCGGATGCGTTACGAGGCCACTCGAAAAAGCCTGCGTGATAGGCGGCTTTCAACGTTGCTCGCTGACGGTCGGTGAGATCGGCGACGAGCCGCTGAAACGGCTGCTGATCCTCATCCGTTCGAGTGACTTGGCGGCGGCGGAGTAGCTTAGCTTGCGGGTACTCCTCTTCCACAGCAGTAGTGATCTGACGCACGTCGGTAGTAGGTGCAAGGTGAATTGACATCCGATAGTCGCCGTCTTCGATGACTGCTTTATCGATGTAGCCGCCGTGTGAGGCAACCACTGATAGAACTGGCGGATCGGTCACCCGAAGTTCGAAGCGGACCGGTTCGTCCTCGGAGAGAACACGGAAGGATTCCCAGTGGGGAAAGGCCTCAACGAGCCCGTTCATCGTGTCGAGTGCGTCTTGGGTTGCCGTGCCGTAGACGAGAAACTCTCCGTCTCCGACGGGGACCACGTGGTCGAGTGTGATCGTCCCGCTCGTCTCGACTTGGGCATCCACGTCCGCGAACACGTCCCAGATTTCAAAGTCGAGTTCGACCAGTTCGTCGCTCAGTAACGCTTGCTTGCGTTCGGTGGCGGCAATGGCGTGACCGACGACCTCGCCAAGCTGGCTGAGAACCACCCGTTCTTGGCCCTCGAACGCAAGTGGCCGGTCTGCATACACGTTCAACACGCCGTATAAGGTGTCTTCGTGTCTGAGCGGAATCGCAGCTGACGACCGGAAGCCGTACTGCTCGATTTGAGCGCGCCAGGGGTTATGTCGGGCATCGTCGCGGATGTCGTGGGTTACCTGCGTCTCGCCCGTTTTTAGCGCCCGCCCGGTCGGTCCCCCGCTCCGGGCGTCGTCCGGAGCGACCGAGATAGTAATCCCATCGAGATATCCTTCGACGCCTGCTTCGGTCCGGAGCGCCACCGTCTGAGAAGCCGGATCGACCTCACCCGTCCAGGCAAGCAGGTACGAGTCCGTCGCCGCAAGACGCTCACAAACTGTCTCCTCGATCTCTTCGCGGGTGGACTGGTTGATCACCGCATCAGTGATCTCTCGGGTGACCTCGCTGAGGCTGTTCAGCGCCGCGAGCTGTTCACGCTGTTGGATCAGCTCCTGTTCGTATTCGTCCCGGTCGATCGCGGAAGCGAGAATGTTAGCGACCGCCTGGACGAACGCAGCGTCCTGCTCGGAGAACTCCTTTGGATCCGTGTCGTGCGTACTGAGGAGCCCCCATGGGTCGTCGAGCGAGCCGATGATTGTGCTGATGCCGCCCCGCACGTCGTGGTCGGTGAGCAGATCTGGACCGCTGAACCGCGTCTCAGTGGTGATGTCGGAGACAACCACCGGTTCCTCGGTTGCCAGCGTGTAGGCGGCCTGGGAGTCGTTTTCGACCGCCGAGACGGTCGCTTCGCCGACGATCCCGTCGTGCCATCCCACGCCCTGCCGGAGTAGGAGTTCCTCAGCCTCCGCATCGAGGTCCAGCACTTTACAGTAGTCGTTGTCGAGCGTATCAGCGACGAGGGCGGCTGCGTCCGCCATCAGCGCATCGAGGTCTCTGTCTTCGAGTGCCCGCTGGCCAAGGTCGGTGACGACCTCCTGCTGGCGGATCCGGTCCCGGAGCTGGTGTTCGCGATCCTTCTGTTCGGTAATGTCCCGGGACATGGCTATGGCGGCGAAGACGTCACCGTCGCTGTCACGGACCGGTTCGAAGTAGAACTGATAGACTCGCTCGTCGATTGTCTCGACGAATTCCGACGGTTCTCCGTCGAGCGCCGCTTCGTACCGCGGGATGACGACCTCGGCGAGCCGCTCCGGCAGCACCTCGTGGACGGGCTGACCCTCCAGATCCTCTCGTGTAACGTCCGTGTCTCCCTCCGGAGTGCCGCCGAAAGTGATGTACCGGAGGTCCTCGTCGACGAGCGCGACGACGCCGCTGGGGACGTTTTCGATGAGCGTTTGGGTCCAGCCACGGTACTCTTCGAGTTGGCGTTCCCGTTCCTTGCGCTCGGTGATATCCGTAAAGTAGACGGACAACCCGGACTGTGACGGGTAGACTCGCACGATTTTCCAGATGTCGAGAGAGTCCGAGTACCGTTCGAACGTCGTAGGTTCCTGCGTGGCCATCGCCGTCTCGAACCGCTCGCGGATCGGTTCGTCCTCGGCGACAGAGAGCGGGTTCCAGACGCGTTTGCCGAGTAACTCGCCCTCGGAGCGGCCGAGTAGTTCTTCGGCCCGGTCGTTGACGTATTCGAACCGCATCTCCTCGTCGAGCGCGTAGAACGCGTCCTCGATCCGGGTGAAGACGTTCTCCAATTCCGTTTCCAGTTCGTCTCGTCTCCGTTCGAGCCGCGTTGCCTGTTCTTTGAGTTGTGTGATATCCGTGATAGTAGCGATTACCCGGGTTACGTCGCCGGTCCTGTCGGTAAAGGGCGTTGCGTTGACCGATACCCAGCGCGTCGAGCCGTCGGGTTTCAGGATCTGGTGTTCCTGGTTGAAGACCGGATCGCCGGTTTCGAAGACGTGCCCGACGGGGCGGTCTTCGAAGGCCAACGGTTGCCCGTCGTCATCGAGGAGGGTCAAGTCGTCAGCCGCGTGCGCGATGGGATCTTCGGTCGGCGGCCCGAGTACGTCAGCCATCCATTCGTTCGCGCGTTTCATCTCACGGTCGGGGCCGAAAACGGAAAGCCCGATGGGTGCTGTCTCGAAGACCTGTTCGATGAGTTCTTGCTCCTGTGCTAGTCGCTCTTCAGTCCGTCTCCGCGCGATCAGATCCCCGAGTTCCCCGGCTATTGACGTGACCAGAGAGACGAGTCGCTCATCGCGTTTCTGTGATTCCCGCATGAGGAACGTAAGGACGGCCACGACCTCGTCTTGTGCAACAACAGGCACGCCAAGCGAGGAATGCAAATCGGCATCAAGCGCTTCGTCGAGTCTGGGATACTCACCACGTACCCCGGCGGGAAAGTCTGCCGTCCACTCGAACTCTCCGGACTCGTAAACCCTGCCGGGAAGTCCCTCTCCAGGATCGAAGGTGAACGCCTCTGAAAACGCGGCGAACTCCGCCAAGTCCTCGACGTAGTAGTCGGCCTCCGCACGCCGTAGTGTTCCCTCGTCGGTCGGAATCCAGGCTTCTGCATATTCCCAGTCCGTCACCCCGCACACGTCCTGGAGCGCTGCCTGTAATCCCGCATCGAACGTGTCGGCTTCGGCAATCGACCGCGTCGTTTCGTAGAGCAGTTCGCGCTCGGCGTCGGCGCGTCTGCGCTCGGTCATGTCGCGCGTAACCTTCGCATACCCCTGGAGGTCACCGTCGTCGCGGATCGCCGTGATCGTCACGTTGGCCCAGAAGCGCGAGCCGTCCTGTCTAACGCGCCATCCTTCGTCCTGTATCGAACCGTGCTCTGCGGCCGCCGCGAGGTTCTCCTGGGGAACACTTGCCTCGTAGTCCGAGTCCGTGTAGAACTGCGAGAAATGCTCGCCGAGGATGTCGTCTGCTTCGTACCCTTTGATCTGCTCGGCACCGGGATTCCACGTCTGGACGTGGCCGTCGGGATCGAGCGTGAAGATGGCGTACTCTTCGACAGCATTGACCAGCGATTCGAACTCGTGACGTTCCTTCCGACGCGCTTGTTCCGAGTGCTTGCGGTCCGTTATGTCATAATACAGTTCGATGCGCCCGCCCGCATACGTGCCGGTCTCGATGGGCTTGCTCCGGTGTTCGAGCCAGCGCGGCTCGCGCTCGTCGCCCGGCGTCACGTGACACTCAAACTGCTCGGTGTAGGTGTTGTCGTCGTAGGTCGCCAGGACCGTGTCCACGAATGCGTCTGAATCCTCGATTATTGCCGCGATGCGTTCATCGACGAGCGCACGCTTGTCCAAGCCGAGCACTTCCTGGCGATCGAGTCCGAAGTACTGTTCGGTCGCCTCGTTGATCCAGGCGACCTCGAAGTTCTCGTCAAGGACGAACATGCCCACCACAACGTCGTCAAGAACGTCATTGACGAGCGATTCTGCGGCAGCCGGTAACTCCCGCGTATTCGCACTAGGATTTGTCGATGGTCGCCACCAGACCCGTGCGTTCGCGCCAACTTTCTTCGTCTTGAGTCGGTCGTGTTCGACGAGGGTTTCGAGGCGCTCGTAGGTACTCCGGCGACCGACATCGAGCGAGTTTGCCACCTCAGTCGTCGCCAGCGGCTCTCTTTCGTCGTGGAAGAGAGCGAGCGTTTCGCGAAGGCGGTCAGTCAGTGTCTCCGGGGCCATTATTATGCTACACCGATCGCTCGCTATTAATCTCCGTCGCTGGAAACCACCGAATCCGACTGAACCGAAGAAAGCCGGTCTTTTATCGTAATCACCCAGCAACTATCAGGCGCTACTTGGTATGGAATCTACCGTCCATCGCGTTGAATTCGCCCTAATCAGTTCTAGAATGTCCTTACCTAGGTGTGGGGTCTCCATACGAGTATGCACCAATCCGATGGAAATATGGATATGACCCAATCCACCGACACCGATTGCATGGAAGAACGGTCGCTGAACGCCCTCTTTGACTGCCTCGCGAGCAGTGACTGCCGCCGACTCCTCGGGATCCTCGACGAGCTGGCACCGCACTCGTTAACCCAGCGACACCTCGCCACGTATCTGGTTCCGGGCCATCACTCAGACGTCGAGGAGCGGGACTCAGACACGGACGTTCAGCAGGCGATTCACGCGCTCCATCACACACATCTGCCGAAATTGGATGCTGCTGGACTGATTGACCGCGGTACAGACCGGGAGACAGTGACGATCACCGATCACCCTGCGTTCGAGGACGATGGGATCAGTGCCGCCATCGATCCGGACTCGGATGTTAGCAGTGACTCACTCGATAGGCTTTTCCAAGCGCTCGCCGACGGTCGCCGCCGGACTACCCTCGATGTGCTCAGCCATCAGCGTACCTCTATCCACACCGAAACACTGGCGCGTGAACTCGGTGCGAAAGAAGAGGCCATCGCTGAATCCGAGGTCCCGGCGGACAAAGTCGATGAGATTCTCGTGGATCTCTCTCACGCCCACCTCCCGAATCTGGCGGACGCGGGATTGATCGAGTATGATCCCGACGAGCAGACGGTCGCGTACGGAGGCCATCCACAGTTGTCCGTCCCGTGGATGCACTCCGTGTTCCAACCGGAGTTTCGTCAGAGCCTCACCGACGAGTCGGAGCCGGATGGGATCGGAGAAATGGAGGGGCGCGAGCAGGTCATCTCGTTTGGACAGTCGCTCTGTGACCGGGCCGACGAGGAACTGTTCTGTATGTTCACGGACACGCAAATGCTCGAAGCGGGGTGTCTCACGCGTATCCGGGATGCCGCCCGTGAACGGGACGTGGACGTGTATCTCGGGACACGTGACCCGGTGGTTCGCGAATATATCCAGGAGAACGCCCCGGAGGTCATTCTCTGGGAGCCGAACACTGACTGGTTAAACCTACCTGCCGCCGGCGACAAAGTCGGGCGTTTGCTGCTGGCAGACCGTGAAGCCGTTATGCTGGGTACGCTGCTGGAAGAACAGACTGATAACGTCCACGAGGAACAGGCTATCGTTGGAGAAGGTGAACACAACACCCTGGTCACCATGATTCGCCAACTCTTGAGTCCACACACCGATGAGATCGACGAGAGCACCGAAGACATCGAAGCACGCCTTCTGCTCTAAACCTGAGTCACAGGCTACGTTGCCGGTTTGTACCGGGGGATGTCAGTTCCAGAGGTAGATGGACATTCGAGGACCGGAGTAACACCCGCGACGGTATCTCCGCGTGTCGAAGGGCGACCACGTCCGCATCCGGATGGTCAACCGAAGCCCTGTCGTTCACCCGATGCACCTCCACGGACACTTCTTCCAGGTCGGTGACACCGTGAAAGATACCGTGCGCGTCCCGCCATATATGGGCGAGGTTGTCCCCGACTTTGTGGCCGACAACCCGGGCGATTGGCTGTTCCACTGCCACAATCTCTACCGCCTCGAAGCCGGAATGGCACGCGTCTTCGCCTACGCGTAGAGAGGCTACGACTGCTTTAGTGTCGTCGTCAGTCTCCGGTCGGCGTCGTTGTCGGCGACCGTCGAACTGGGAGGTCGCTCGCCCTACTTCCGGTCCAGTAACGACCGGCCCTACCAGTCGTGTCCACTATCGGGTGGTCCCGTTCAAATGGACTCGGTTTACGAACCATTGTGCGCTGTTAGTTCGGCGGTGCCCAGCAGTTCTGCGTGCATCAGTGATTGATTTGCTCGGAGGCGACGAGGTTGGCTGTCCGTAATTTCCGGTGGAATTCACTCCCCTGTTCGATCATCGAACGAAAACAAAAAGCTGTCCCTTCGACCAATAATACATACACTGTCGGGCGATTATGGCACCGCAAATCTATGGGCGCTGCAGGATTTGAACCCGCGGCATCTTGGTCCGAAGCCAAGTGCTCTGTCCAAGCTGAGCTAAGCGCCCGCACCGACAACTCCGAGGAGGGTAAAGTTAAACCCACTGATTTCGGGACCCGTACTACCCGTGCGAACACGGGCCATTCGCGGATGCGTTATTTCGCGTCTTTTATTCCGTGTGGCTGGGAGAGTAGTGAGTATGGACGTCCAGGCGCGGGTGCGAGGCTACGTCGAGTTGACGCGACCGATGAACGCGGTCGCTGCCGGAGTGTTGACGTTCATCGGTGCGTTTGTCGCCGGGGCTTCGACCGAAAACGTCTGGATGGTGGCTGCAGCGATGGCCGCGACAGCGATGGCGACTGGCGCAGGGAACGCCATCAACGACTACTTCGACCGGGAGATCGACCGGATCAATCAACCACAGCGGCCGATCCCCCGCGGCGCGGTGAGCGAACAGGGGGCGCTCCGGTTCAGTCTGGTCCTGTTTGCCGTCGCGACGGCGTTCGCACTGACGCTACCGCCACTGGCTATCGGCATCGCCGCGTTCAATCTCCTCGCGCTCGTCGCGTACACGGAGTTGTTTAAAGGGCTCCCTGGCCTCGGCAACGCGCTGGTGGCGTATCTCGGCGGAAGCGCGTTCCTGTTCGGCGGTGCGGCGGTCGGTGACGTGGGCGCGTCGGCAGTGCTGTTCGTCCTCGCTGCCCTTTCGACGTTGACACGTGAGATTATCAAGGACGTCGAGGACATCGACGGCGACCAGGAGGAGGGGCTGAATACGCTACCGATCGCGATCGGCGAACGACCTGCCCTGCACGTCGCGACAGTGCTGTTACTTGTGGCCGTCGCCGCGAGTCCCATCCCGTATCTTCGGGAAACGTTCGGGGTTCTCTACCTGCTCGTCGTCGGTCCTGCAGTGCTCGTCATGCTGTTCGCGATAGGCCGGAGTTATAGCCGGCCGAGAACCGGTCAGCAGTATCTCAAGTACGGTATGTTTCTGGCTGCGGTCGCGTTTATCGTCGGCCGGATCGGTGTCGTCTTGCCGAATATATTGTAGTCCGCTATGGCGATTGGCTATTTCTCGCCCGCCATCCTGCTAATCAAAAGTACTATATGTGAGTATCGGCATACTTACACTAACACTCTCAACCAACACAGCAATCGGCTGTGCAGTATATGAGGGCTCATTATGTATGATCTGGCAGACGTCCTTCCGGACGCTGAACTCGAGTCTGGCACGAACCTCCTGATCACGGGGCCACCGCTCTCGGGTAAGCGCCGCCTTGCAATCGATATCCTCGCGAACGGCACCCGTCAGGAAGAGGGTGCCATCGTAGTCACGACCAAGGACAGCGGCGACAAGATTCTCAGCGAGTACAAAAAGCGAATCGAGAACGTCGAAGACGAACCGCTCGGGATTGTCGACTGCGTGACCAAACAACGCGGTGTCGGCAGTGCCGAGGATGGCCCCCAACTGAAGTATGCATCCTCGCCGGTTGACATGACGGGAATCGGCATCAAGCTCTCGGAGTTTCTACAGGATTTCTATGAACGGCGCGGTCTCAAACAAAACCGCGTGTTGATGCACTCTGTTTCGACGCTGCTGATGTACTCTGACCTGCAGACTGTTTTCCGGTTCCTCCACGTTTTCACTGGCCGCGTCCAGAGCGCCAACGGACTGGGGCTCTACGTCATCGACTCGACGGCACACGACGATCAAACTATGAACACGCTTACACAGTTGTTCGACGGCCTGATCGAGCTCTCGGAGGACAGTGCCGAACCTCCCCGTCTCCGGACGGCACAGTAGGGCTCCCGCGTCACTTTTGCCGACACGTCGTATACGTTCGTGTATGACGACCGAGGACGAACTCGTGAGGACCGCACTCGATAGCGAACGGATCGCCGTCGTTGGCTGCTCGTCGACGCCCGGCAAGGACGCCCACGAGATCCCGAAGTATCTCGACGTACACGGCTACGACATCGTACCGGTCAACCCCTTCGCCGAGGAAATATTCGGTCGCAGGGCCTACGATTCGCTCGACGACGTCCCAGACGGGATCGATCTCGTCGACGTCTTTCGTCCGTCCGAGGAAGTATCGGGAATCGTCGACAGTGTGCTCGATCGGGACGATGTCGACTTGCTCTGGTTACAACTGGGTATTCGGGACGACGACGCGGCGGCCCGTGCCCGCGACGAGGGCGTCGCTGTCGTACAGGATCGCTGTCTCAAAGTGGAGCATGCACGACACCGCTGAGAAACACGCGCGGTTCGTCGTGGTTCGTCAGCCTTCGATGGCGTCGTCGGCCTGCTCGGCGCTGTCGCTCTCGCTCGCAGAGGCCTCACCGTCCGGCGACTCGTCCGTATCCTCCGCGCTGTCGTCGGATTCGGCCTCCTCGATCGCCGCCTGAGCGAGCACTTCGTCGGCGTCGATTCCCTGCTCATGGGCGAGCTCTTTCAGCAACACCAGTTGCTTTTCCGAATCCTTTTCGAGTCCGCTGACCCGCTGGTTCGTCTCTTCGGTGGCCTCTTCCAGGTTGATGACTCGCTCCCGGACGTCTTTGAGTTGTGCGATTAGCTGTTCGGCCCGGTCTGCGAGTGTCTGGATCTTCTTGGCGGTGTCTCCAAATCCCATGTCAACCGTTTCGTACCAATGGTTTGTGGGCTTTCCGATACGCTGGTCCCGTGGAACGCCGTGTTTATACTGACGGATGCAAGAGTTCAGTCTGTGATAGATAACCGGACGCCCCCGACGCTCGGAATCGTCGCCTGTGTGCTCGTCATCGCGATCGTGGCGCTCCCGTATCTACTACTGTCGGATGTTGGTGCGGGTGGAATCGGCGCGTACTACGATCACGGCGTGGTCGGACCGTGGGTCGTTACCCTGCTCACGGTCATCGCCCTCGTCGCGTTTGCCGCGGGCCGACAGGAGCGTTCGGATCCAGTGACCATCGCCGGGGCAACGCTCGTCCTGGGACTGTTTATTACCGGGAGTGCGGCCGCCTGGGCGCTGTCGGTACCGTCGGCGTTCGTCCAGCAACTTGGGACCGATGTGTGGCTCGAGTACCATCGGTGGTTGCTCGTCGTGGCGTCGGTCCTCCTGCCGGTTGCAAGTACATGGTACGCAAAGGCTCTGAGAGTGATTTGAGCCTGACTCGACGCTCGTAACGAGTACGTTCTGGGACATCGAATCGCACTCCTGATGAGTCGTCAGTTTGTCACACCGTCCCATGATCGCCAGACGGAACGCGGGTAGTTCTCGAAAGTCGAAAGGCCCTTAAGAGATCGAGGGCTAATGTAAGATGGACTAGGTCGGGCAGTTAGGCCCTGCTCGCTACCCGCGCTATGGTCTTTAGCGGGGACCGAACCCCGGACGCGTCCGGACAGACCCGTTCGGGCCCCGGAAGCCGACGTGGAAACCTCGTCCCTCGGGGGCCACGGTTCGCGGCGTCCGCCCGCAGGGGCGTCACGTCGCGATTTGCCGGCGGCAGTTCGTCAGGCGCGGAAGCGAGCAGCGAACCGCTGGACGATGGTCGCTCGAGGGGTCGCGGGGCGGAGGAGGCAACCGGGATTCCCCGAACGGGAACGTCGGGCAACCCCGGGCGTCCGTCTATTCATACCGTATTTCACTTCGCCAGCGACGGCCGTTGCTCACCGGAGTCTCGTTCAGGCAATAGTGACGCTACTCGTCGAATGTCACATAATCGAAAACGGCGTCGACGAGGCGGCGTCGGAGCGCGGTTACTCTTCGGCTTCGATGGGGGTGGAGTTGCTAAGTTCGAACTCGCCTGCCAGTTCCCGCTGCGGGTAGGGGATGTCGATCCCGACCTCGTCGAAGCGGGCTTTCACGTTGGTGATGAACTCGCCACGGGTCTTGACGTAGTCGGCGCGGCTAGGTTCGGAGATCCAGATCCGCGACTGCAGGCCGACGTCCGAGTCGTTTAGCTCGGTCAATCGGACCGAGGGTGCGGGGTCGTCCATGATTCCCGGGTGCTTCTCGGCCTCGTCGACGATGATGTCGGTGGCCTGCTGGATGTCGTCGCCGTAGCCGATGCCGAAGACGAATTTCAGTCGGAGCTTCTCGTTTGCTACGGGGTTTTTGATGACTCCACCGGTCAGTTCGGAGTTGGGGACAGTCAGCATCTCGTTGTCGAACGTCCGGACGCGCGTGACGCGGAGGCTAATGTCCTCGACGACGCCGGAGTTGCCGTCCCACTCGATCCAGTCGCCGATACGGAACGGCTTGTCGGCGTAGATGAAGACGCCGGAGACGAAGTTACTGATCGTGTCCTGTGTCGCCAGACCGACTGCCAGCGCAAGGGCCGCGGCGATAGTCGCGAGCGACGAGAGGAAACTCCCGAAACCGGCGAAGCCGAATGCGACGGCGACGGCGACGAACACGATACCGAACGAGACGAGTTTCAACAGCGGTCCTCGTGCGTGATCGTCCAGATCACGTTGCTCCAACGCCCGATCCGCAATCGGGAGCACTGTCCGCTTTCCGATCAGGTAAATGACGACGAACGCGAGTGCGAACAAAACGAGCGACTCGATGCTACCGGCGGTACCAGCTCCCAGTCCAGCATCGACCAGGAGTTGCTGGATCGCTCCCATCAGTGCATCACCGCCGTGTGCCCACGGCTCTGGACGACCTCAGCGTTGACTTGCTCGGCCAGGTCCTCGGCCAACTCCTCGGCGGTGGCGTTGCCACGCGCCGCTCGGAGGAACTTCACTTTTACGAGGTTCCGATCGTCCAGTTGGTCTGCCAGTTCGTCGACCACCGGTTCGAGACCGCTCTTGCCTACCCACACAGTCACATCGAGTTCGTGAATCTCTCGCTGTAACGCATCACTAGTCATACAGTATTATTCTGCGCGCCGAAGGTTTTACTCTTTTGGCCTCTCTCCGGCGCTTAGGCGTCCGATCCAACGTGTGTTGAGGGGTAGCCTGTCCGGCAGTGGCACGCCGTCAGTAGGGGTACCGCGACTGGTACCCACAGTCGCATGTGAGGACGACGTGGCCGTCCTGTAACCGAACGCGGGCGTTGTTTCCGGGCTGGAGATACGCGTCGCACTCGTCACAGGTAAAGCGTTTGAAGCTTTCCGGCAGTGACCGACGCTCTCGCTCGGCGATGCGACGGGCAAGCCGGACGTACCGTCGTGCTCTGTCGGGATGGCCGGTCGCGACGGCTTCGGCTGCCAGCTCCTGCAGACGCTCGATACGCTCGTCGGCGATAGTCATTGGAAAGTGGGGGGAGTGGGGGATTCCGGGGCAGTACGGACAAGGAGAGAGGACGTCCAGTATTGCCCCATTGAGTGATGGGAAAGTAGAGGACAAGTATTTTTTGTTTTTATCGAGCAGCTATCGATCGTCCGACGCGCCCGCTTTCGATCAATCGTGATGACGCAGACAGCAAATCACAATACGTATCCCTGAGAACTCGAAAGAAACAGTCAATGACAGAGGACAGCTCACGAACGGGCTCCGAAGCCGCGTCCGACGAATCCGGCTCGGAGCTCCCCCCGGACCGCACGTTCGGGCTGCTCTCCACGTCGCGTCGTCGGGAGGCGATCGACCTGCTCCGCGAACACGGCCACGTCGGACTGCCGGACATCGCGGAAGCGGTGACGGTACGCCAACTCGGCAAGGAAATCACCGAGATCTCGCCCGAACAGGTCAAGGACACCTACATGATGCTGTACCACTCCGACATCCCAAAGCTCGTCGACGAGAACGTCATCGTCTACGATCAGGAGCAGGATGTCGTCGCGACGGGCGAGAACTTCTCTGCAGTCGAGGAACTCCTCTCGCGTAGTACTGAGAAATAAGAACTACTGCAGCGGCGGTCGAAGCGATACCGTCGTTAGTCGTCTTCGAGCGCGTCGGCGATCCGCTGAAGTTGTCGCGTCACGTCACGAACTTCGTCACGGAGTTGTCGAACTTCCCGAGTGAGTTCTTCGTTGCCCGCTTCGGACTGGCCACCAGGGCCGCCGGGACCCGCACCGCCGGGGCCGCCGCCCATCATGCCGCCCATCATCTGTGCGAAGGGGTTGCCGCCGCCGCCCATTCCGCCGGGGCCACCGCCCATCATCTCTTCCATGCCACCTTCCGGTGGGCCTTCTCTCTCCTCACCCTCGCCTTCCTCGGCGCGTTTTTCGCGGATCTCTTCGACGCGTTCGCGGAACGATTTCTCCTCGTCACCCTCGTCTTGTTGGTCGTCGTCTGCCATGCACATCAGTTCAGTCGCTGACTGGAAAAGGGTTTTCGTCCACCACGTTCGGCAGTCACTCGAAGGCACCGAAACTGGACTGCAGTGTCCGCTCCGTCTCTCCCTGTCGTAGCTCGTACCCCACCAGGTCGCGGAGGTCGACGGCGTAGGTGCTCCCGCCGTTCTCGACGACGAGAAGCCGCCCCTTGACGCCGCGCACTTCGCCCGATGCGATCGTCTCCTGGACCGGTCGAGTCCCCGTCTGCACGCCGTGATCGAGGGTCGTCGTCTCGATGGGGTCGTGCCGGTCGAGCACTGCTTGCCAGGCCTCCCCGTCGACCTCCTGGTGGAGGCTGTCGACCTTCGTCGGGATCCGTACCCGGTCGGTGAGCGTCTCGGCGATTTCGGCCTCCAACTCGCGGGCGATCCGCCCGTTCGAGACCGTATGGAGGTGCGCCGCGCGGTCTGCTCCTTGCTCGTAGAGTCGCGTTTCGAGTCGCCACAAGCGCGTCACGCCGACTTTGAACGTCGCCGGGGCGAACGCGGCGAGGTAGACGGCGTGGTCGTCGTAGCAGTCCATCTCGTCTTTCAGGCAGGTGCCGGTACAGCGGGCACAGATCCACGTCCGATTGTGGGCCTCACAGTAGGGTGCCGCGGGAGCATCACACCGGACGTGCTCGTCGCCGTCCAGCGTCCCGGCACAGCGCCTGTCTCCGAGTCGGAAATCGAGTTCGACGCCCGGTGCTAGCTCATGACGCTCGACCTGACCGTCGGTCACGACGAGGAGCGCGCCGCTCTCCTCCGGGCCCGACGCCGTCTCGTACCCTACGACCTGCATCGGCTTCGGATACGTGAGCGGTGGATAAATGCGCACTGCTCCGGACAATCCGAGCGGCCTGGACGGGACGATAGCCGCGCCCGAAGCCGGATGCAACGGTTACTCACAGCAACTCCCCGACGTCCGCCAGTGATTCGAGCACGTGATCCGGCGGACTACTCGCGGCGTCGATGTCGGCCCGATCGGTGATCCCCGAGAGGACGACCGCAGTCGTCATCCCGGCCCGTTCGCCGAGTGCGATATCGGTATCGAGACGGTCACCGACTACCAGTACCTCCTCCGCCGGCACGCCGAGCCTCTCGAGCGCCGCCTCGGCTGCAGTACGCGAGGGCTTGCCGAGAATTCGCTCTGGCTCCCGATCGGTCACGCCTCCGATCGCGTGCAGGATCGCTCCCGTCCCGGGTTCGGCGCGCGCCGCGGTCGGGATCGTCATATCCGGATCTGTCCCCAGAAACGTCGTCCCCTCGTCTTTCAGCGCCCACATCGCCTCCGTCATCGTCTCGTAATCGAACGACCGATCCATCGATCCGACGACGACGTCCGCCTCGGGCGGCGTCGTGTCGACGTTCAGCCCGCGGTCGCGCAACCCAGCGAGTAG